>Ga0209379_10000250_pt1 | contig 55076 bp, 46 predicted proteins | sample tdDd001_FD_187124 | JGI IMG/M metagenome (GOLD analysis project Ga0209379, IMG submission 187124) | Marine sediment microbial communities from the Atlantic coast under amendment with organic carbon and nitrate - tdDd00.1 (SPAdes)... | ecosystem: Environmental > Aquatic > Marine > Coastal >... | reverse complement strand
AAGCATATTATTAATGGTTTAGTTGTAAGAATAAACTTTATATATAGAATATGCTTTTCTAATGAATATCACTTGCACATTTCTTGACAAGCGTTTTATGTCCAAAATATTGTTTTTTGAATCTTAAAGATAGATTGACTAATGCTATTAGTACTGGTACTTCTACTAGAGGACCAATAACAGCTGCAAAGGCAACGCCTGAATCGATACCAAAAACGGCAATGGCAACTGCTATAGCTAGTTCAAAATTATTACTGGCAGCTGTAAACGATAGGGTGGCTGTTTTCTCATATCCCGCATTGACTTTTTTACCCATAAAGAAGGAAACCAGAAACATGATCACAAAATAGATCAGTAATGGAATGGCTATTTTAACGACATCAAACGGAAGTTGAACAATGTGTTCTCCTTTAAGTGAAAACATTACGAAAATTGTGAAGAGCAGGGCCACCAATGTGAGAGGGCTAATTTTTGGAATGAATTTTTCCTGATACCATTCTTTGCTTTTTCTCTTTAAAAGTAAGTAACGTGTTATCATCCCAGCTAGAAAAGGAATTCCTAAATAGATGAAAACAGATTCCGCTACTTCGCTCATTGTGATGTTTACAACAGAACCTTCCAATCCAAAATATTGAGGAAGAAGGGTGATGAAAACATAGGCATAGATTGAAAAGAAGAAAACCTGAAAAATACTGTTGAAGGCAACTAAACCAGCTGCGTATTCTGTATCTCCTTTGGCCAGATCGTTCCAAACAATAACCATTGCAATACATCTGGCAAGGCCAATTAGAATTAGACCCGTCATGTATTCTGGATAATCTCTTAAGAAAAGAATAGCCAGTCCAAACATCAAAGTAGGTCCTAAAACCCAATTCTGAACTAAAGAAAGAAGGAGAACCTTTCGGTTCTTAAAAACATCTTTCAGTTCTTCGTATTTCACCTTTGCAAGCGGAGGATACATCATAATGATCAGACCAATTGCAATTGGAATATTGGTACTGCCATAAGACATAGAGTTCCAGAAGTTGGCGATGTTAGGAAATAAGAATCCTGATGCAACACCTACAGCCATGGCAACAAAAATCCATAGTGTTAGGTATCTATCTAGAAATGATAGTTTTTTAGTTAAGCTTCCCATAATATAATTAGTGGTTTATCTTGGTTAATTTTTGTTTCTGGTCGGTTATTAAAATCTTTTTTTGACGCTTCGACTTTGTGACCTTTGAACGTTTTATTTTTTAAGAATATACGTATCGTTAAATTTGGCGAAATCACGACGGATTTCATCACGCACTCTTCTGAAAACATTCATAACTTCTTCCTCGTTACCAGGAGCATAAGCTGGATCGTCGAAACCAATATGTAAACGTTTCCCAACAGGACCTGTAAATGCAGGGCAAGCATCTTTTGCGCCACCACAAACAGAAATTAAGAAGTCAACGCCTTCTTCAAGGAACACATCAACCATTTTAGGTCTTAGGTCGCTTATATCAATTCCAATTTCGGCCATAGCTTTTACCGCTTTGGGATGAACCTCATTAGCAATTTTTGTACCTGCTGAAACAACAGTTAATTCAGGGTTAATATCTCTTAAAATGGCTTCTCCCATTTGACTACGGCAAGAGTTACCTGTACATAGAATAAGAACTTTCATAGTTTGATTTATAATTATCAATTAATAATGATGTTTTGTAGTGTTATCGTTTTATCGAAAAACGAATAAATGTTATGATTTAACAGCATTCCTCGTTTTGAGGTTGAATGCTACTAAAGAAATTGTTGAAATTGGAACCCAAATTTTCAATTGCTTTTTTATCAAGGCAATATCTCATTTTTAAACCTTCAACCTCACCTTTTATTAGCCCAATCGCTTTAAGCTCTTTTAAATGCTGGGAGACTGTTGTGCGGCTAAGAGGTAGGTGATCAGATATATCACCAGAAATGCAGGTGTTGCAATCTGCCAAATATTGCAGGATTGCAATACGAGCAGGGTGTGATAAGACTTTAGCTAAATTGGCTAATTCTTGCTGCTTTTCGTTAAAAAGGTCCAGTTTTTTCATATATCAATGTTTAATGACGCAAACATACGACATTGTTTTGAAAATGCGTATTAAAGAATTGTTAATTTTACAATGGACTGTCCTTTGGGGCAAAAAAAAGATGCTATAGATGCAGTTAGCATTGTCAATTGAAGAAAAGAAATTACCTTATGCATCTTAATAAATTTATTGACTCATATCATGAAACATATTTTCTCTTTTATATTGCTGATGTTACTAGCATCGGTCTCTTTTCCTCAGTATTATAGTACAGGTCAAGATCCTGCAAATATCAACTGGAAACAGATTAATACAGATGATTTTCGTATTGTCTTTCCAGAAGAATATGAAGTTAAGGCTAGGTATATAGCTGCATTGTTTCAGGATTTGAAAGAAAAAGGAGGAAAGGATTTAAATCACACGCCTAAGAAATTTTCGGTGATATTGCATACGCAATCAGCAACTTCAAATGGTATGGTTGCATGGGCTCCAAAAAGAATGGAACTTTATGCAACACCTCCTCAAAATGATGAAACACAGGCCTGGCTCGATCATTTGGCAACGCATGAATACCGTCATGTTATTCAAATGGACAAGTTGGAGCGAAGTGTTATTAGTCAGCTGAATGTTATTTTTGGACAGCAAGGAACCGCTTTAGTTGTTGGTTTATATTTACCCGCTTGGTTTATGGAGGGAGATGCGGTTTGTGCAGAAACGGCACTCAGTAAATCGGGTAGAGGGCGAAGTGCCGAATTCGAGCAGGAACTTCGGGCTCAATTGCTTGAAAAAGGTGCTTATTCCTACGATAAAGCAGTTTTTGGTTCATATCAAAACTTTGTTCCAAACAGATATACTTTAGGTTACTACTTGGTTGGAAAGTCACGCATCCATTATGGTGATTATTTGTGGGAGAATGCTTTGAATAAGGTCAGTAATATGGATGATATGCTGGTTGATTTTCTTCAGGCTAAGGAGAATAAAAGAGATTCTCTTTATCAAGAATTAAAGAAGAAGCAAGATGCTTATTTAAAAGCTGATTTCGATATGGAAACGCTCGATTGGGAAGAAGTAAAGAAATTGAATTCTCATAAGAATGGCAAATTAATGCTTCATGCCGATGTTATGTCTGAATTGAAGTGGGAATGGCAGTTACAGGATGCAAAGCTCAAAAAAATATCGGTTAAACCTTTGCTTGATAAAAAAGACTTGTATACGAATTATCGTCATCCACATGTTAACGCTCAGGGGGAATTATTACTCATGAAAAGTGGCTTGGCTGATGCTTTGAGTTTTGTAAAGATTGATGATCATGGTGAAGAGAAGCAGGTATTCATGCCTGGCTTTGACTACAGAACGGGTTACGATTATAAGGATGATAAGTTATTGTGGGCAGAATCTCAAGCCCACATTCGCTGGCAACATGCAAACAAGGCCGTTCTAGTTAGCTATGATGTCCAAACGGGGAATAGAAAGAAATACAAGCTTGATCAGAACTGTTTTGCGCCTGTTTTTTCCAAGGATGGGAGAAAGATTATGGCAGTTGCAGTTAATTCACAAGGGGAAAGCTCTCTTCAGATAATTGATGAGCTATCTGGAGACGTGATTAAACGTATTCAGTCTGCTAAAAATGAATTTTTCATGACACCACAGTGGGCTAAGAATGAACAGTCTGTGGTTTTGATTGTGCAAGCCAGAGGAGAGAAATCTATAGTTGAGATTAATTTGGAAACAGAAGACAGAACGGTTTTGTATCCGGCAGGGAAAACCAATATCTCACAGCCAGAAGTAAGCGATAAATATGTATTTTTCACGTCTTCATTTACAGGAATTGACAATGTGTTTGCCTATGAATGGGAGAGTGGACAGGTTTCACAATTGACATCTTCTCGTTTTGGAGCAAGAGATCCTTTTTATCATGAAACCAAAGACGAACTTTATTATTCTGATTATACTGCCGATGGTCATTTGCCTGTAAAACTCAATTTAGACTCTTGTTTATGGAAGAAGCAAGAGGGAAAAGCGGTAGAGTTTTCATTGGCTGAGAAATTGTCTGATCAGCTGGGTGAAAAACTAGAGCCAGATACTACCAATTTAGATCAGTGGCAAGTAAAACCTTATTCCAGATTGGCACATATGTTTAAATTTCATTCTTGGGCTCCTCTTGCTGTTTCCCCAGATGATGGGCAAGTTGATATTGGCATATCAGCATCGAGCCATAATCTGTTGAATACACTCTTTACTACTGTTGGTTATAGAAAAAAGGAAGGCTACGATAAAGGGCAATTCTATTTGAATTTATCTTACCAAAGATTCTTTCCGATTTTTAATTCGAAAATTGAATACGGTAAGCAATCCTTTACGCATGATTCACGCATTAAACATCCCGATGATGGTTCGGATATTTTCTTACGACTTGACACAGAGTTGAAGCAGTTGGAGTGGGAAAATTCAGTGACTTTGCCCTTTAATCTTTCATCAGGTAAACACGCTATGTTTTTGAGACCCAAATTTTCTTATAATATTTTAAAGTCGACAGATTTTCAGTCCGAAGTTTTAAGTTCTTCAACTGAACTTCTTTCAAATAAAATCAGTTTCTCAGATAGTCAATTTGATGAGATAGAATACCAAGTATATTTTAGCCACTCAATAAAGTCTTCACAACGTGATATCAAGTCGGCTTGGGCTCAATTTATTCAGCTTGATTATCGTACTAGTCCATCGAAAGGATCGCGAGCTGGTCAGGTTTGGTCTGGAATTGGCCAATTCTATTTCCCAGGATTTGCTAAGCATCATAGTCTAAGTGTATATGGAGGCTATCAAAATCGTTCTGAATTAAATACCATTTTCGGCAATAGTATTAAATCACCACGAGGAGTGTCTAGTTTATATGGATTAGATTGTTCGACTATGAGTTTAGATTATCGTTTACCATTAGCTTATCCGGATTGGAATATGTGGGGATTATCTTATATCAAGCGAATTAATATGGGCGCTTTTGTCGATTATGGAATGGAGAAAGGGCATTTTATCAGTAATGATAATTCTAAGATCAATTTTGATAATCGAATCACATCAGCTGGGCTCGAATTTACAGCTGATATGCATCTTCTTCGTTTGCCAGTTCCTCTGAACATTGGATTCAGATTGGGTTACGAGAATGAAACCAATGCAGTGTTTGGGAACTTGCTTCTATCTTATAGTCTGACTTTTTAAAATTGGTAATACTTCCAGTTTCACTCTGCTCAATGTTCGTATTTCTATCTAAAAATCCAATAAAGAGGTTCTCCCTTTTAAAGGAGGATTTCGGTAGTGAGGATGGGCTTCTTTAAAGCCAATAGACAATCACTAATCGCAAATAAATAATAAGCCATCTCAGAAGTTCCTGAGATGGCTTATTGTTTTTAGGTCTTATTTCTTATAAATTATTTGCTACGTGTGTAGGTGAATTTTTGACTGTTCGTCCAGGTTTTACCTTGATCTTTAGAGTCTTTTTTTGTCAAAATAAACTCATTGTTTGATGTATTATTCAGCGTAAATTGAGTTGAAACGCTTGCTTTCTCTTGTAGATTGTGAAAGATGAAATTTTGATCTGCAAAATCACCTTCATAGACTTCAAAGCTTGAGGACAAGTCATCTAAAAGTGCAATTTTATATTTCCCACTTGTTTCATTATAGGTATATGATACGGTCATATTCATAGGAAACATAGCTTCAAGCTTGATTTTTTGTTGTAGAATATTCGTTGAAGTAAATTCAAAATTTGAAACAGTTTGTCCTGTCGTTCTCCATTTACCATCACGACCTACCGATTCAATTTTTACATCCCACGCGCCTTTCATAAAAGCAAGTTTTTTAATTTCCTTACGTTTAGGCATTTCTATTAAATTCCGATCAAAATCAGGATTTATTTCAATGTTTTTCACCTCTAACACTCTGTCTCTTTGCCAGAATGTACGCTCTACAAAAAATGGAATGACTAAACCTTCCACAGTTCTAAAATCGTCGAAATAGACTTCCGAAGGGAGTTCACTTGTGAAATCCACCCATCTTGACTCACATTTATATTCAAGAAATGTTTTAGCATCTAAATACCACTTTTCAATTTTACCATTATTTCTGGTTAGTTTGAGCACAAAGACATCGAGACCTTCGCATTTCTCTTTGCCTACAAATTCCACTTGGTGACCTTTTTCTTTATAATTAAAGAAAGGCGTTGTAAATTCAGCCTTCTGAGCAAAAACATTTTCTTCACTGGAGTTGATTCTGCGAGCATAATTGAGTTCTAACCAAGGATCTATTGTCCATCCCGTTTTACCATCAAAGGCTTCGATGACTTTATGTTTGCCCAATTGTAAGTCGGCATAATATTCGCCAGTACGTGTTTTATAGGCCATATAATCTTTTTCAATACTAAAGCCTGTAAACCGACCAGTTATTTTTAAAGTCTCAACTTTATTCCATTTTTCAAGACCGCCGTGAGCCTTAATGTGTTTGGCTATAATCGTCTCTACATTTTCTGCTAAAACCACGCTGGGTAAACAAAGTGTCAAGCAGACTATAATGAGTTGATATATTTTTTTATTCATCGTTTTTAATGTTTATAACTTTAATAAATCTGTTATCCAATTAATTGAATTTATAGCAAGCCATCTCAGTTTGGTTTCTCATATATACCTTCCCTTTAACAAATGAAGGAGCAGTCCACGATTTTCCAATTAGAGCTTGAAAACGTCTCTGTTCCGTATAAGCTGTAGGTGTTGCTTTTACTTGAATCATCTGTCCTTTATCAGATAATACAAGTAGTTTATCTCCAACCAGAATTAAACTACCCTTACCAAAACCTCTTTTCGTCCATTTTTTCTCACCAGTTTCAGCAGAAACACATTGTAATGCGGCTACATTAAAACCATAAAAATGACCATCATAATAAAGAGTTGAGCTGTAGTCATTTTTCATGGTTGGTGCCTTTAAAAGTTCTGTAACCTGATTGTTTTTTACTTCCACCACAATAAATCCGGAGCTTCTAATGGCTGAAATGAATATTTTGTTTCCGTCAACCAAGGTTGGCATAGCCGTCGGACTATTCATCTTCATAGTATAGGTCCAAAGTGTTTCTCCTTTGCTGTTATACGAGCTTAGCGTTTTACCATTAGCAAAAATGATTTGTTTCTGACCATCAATTTTAGCCACTAGTGGAGAACAGTATGAAGAATTACCTTTGCCCTTAGCCCATAGTAATTTGCCAGTGTTCTGATCGAAAGCAACAAAGGCTCTTTCTTCTGTACCACCTGCTTCTATCACGAGTACTCCATCGACTAGAACTGGGGAGGTAGAGAATCCCCAACGTGGAAGTGTGCTGCCGAATTCAGCCATAAAATCAACTTGCCAAATTTGCTTGCCATCAGTTTTGGAGTGAGCTGTTAGTTTACCATAGCTACTAAAACTGAAAATGTATTTCTCACCTATTACAGGGGTTGCTCTTGGACCATCACCAAAATCATCTCTATCGATAAAAATAGAATCGATTTTGTTGCGCCAAAGTTCTTTGCCTGATTTTGCATCAAAAGCGGCGGTATATTCCCAGCCAGATGTGCTATCTTTTTTTTCGCTGAGCATGGTGTAGAGCTTATCTTCTGAAACAGTGATTTCGGAAAAAGCACAGCCTATTTTTTTCTTCCAGACCAGTTCTGGAGCAGGATCACTGATTTTATTATCTGAAATACTTTCGCTAGAGATTCCTGATCGGGCAGGTCCTCTAAATTGTTTCCAATCTTCGCTATTTTGAGCGAAAGAAAATGAAACTTGGAGCGCTAAAAATAGGGCTAACAAGGATGAAAAAATGGTTTGTTTTGTCATTTTTGTTCTAATAAATTAAGAGATGTTGTATTGTTTTTTCATCTCTAAGATAATTATGTTTTGTTTGAAGTCTGATTTTTGAAATAAGTATTTAGATAAAAACAGAGTTTAACAGGTTTTTTGGCCATAATTATAAGATGTAATGTGTTTGTTTGAGCATAATATCATGCGTTATTGCCTAGTTTGCAGATTTATATCTGTTAATTTGTGGCTGTTTTACTTTGTTGAAGTTGCATGTTGTAGCGTTTGGATTAATAAACTTGAAGGTTTATGTATTTTTATCGAGCTTCAAATGAAGATTATTTTGTTCGTCCTTCTATCATCGTGTTGTGTGGCATACCAGTCTTTCATCGACTTTGGATTGTCACATTTAAAAAAGATGCCACCAATTCCTGTTACTCTCTTGCGCATTGTTTATAGTATTTGTAAGTTTAAGTATTATTAAAATATTACTAAAACGTTAACAAAATACACAAAAACGTTAACAATTCTATAAAAACCTTTAACAATGCTTAAAGCAAAACTAATAAAATGGAGTAGGCAAGATAAAAATTATCAATATCCCTTATACCTAAGATATAGGGATGAGGGCAAAAATAAATATATCAAACTCGGTTTTTCAATTTGGGAGCGAGAATGGGATGATGATAAAAAGAGGCTAAAAAGGAATTGTAGAAACTATAAAGAGATTCATGAAGAATTTGATAAGCTTGAGGAAGAGCTTTATCAGAAATTAGAAAATGGTGAAACTTTAGCTTATTCACAGAAGGATACCTTGTTCTATTATATTGATAAGTATGTTGAGTTTCAAACAAAAAACACCAAAATAACTAATGTTTCTACTATCAAATCTTTCTACGGTCATGTGAAGAGATACACAGAATATAAGAATGTGAAGATTTCTCAGATAGATAAGGCTTGGATACGTAGCTTTTATTCATTTCTAAAAAATTTAGATAATGGTAAATCTAAGACTAAGAATAAGAAGATAGCAAATACAACTGTTAACACTTATTTTGTTCGTTTAAGCTGTTTTTTTGATTGGTTGGAAGAATATGAAAACATATTTATCAAGCGAAAATTCATGAGAAATATGATGAATAAGACCAATACAAAAAAAGCAAAAGTAAATAATGATTTCAAAAAGCTATTATTAGTTCTTAACGATTATAGGAATCTTAGAAGAATGCCTACTAAATCATACAAAAACCTCTGTAAGTATGCCCTGTCTTATTTTTTGTACGGGATGAGAGCCAGTGACGCCCATTTAATCAAATGGAGTAACTTTTATATTGAAAGAAAAAAGGTGGTGACAAACGGTACATTTAGAGATAAAGTCACATTTATTGATGATATATACATCAAATACACGATGTTTAAAACGAATTTTGAGCATGAGTTTAGAATTCCTAAGGAATCTTATAAATATTTTTTATTCTTTTTAGATAAGAAATTTCAATTAGAATATGGAGAGGAATATAATGATAGTATTCTTCGTGTAATTGGTGGACGTTGGACAAGGAAAAGAGCATATGATATTAAAGAACGATTAATAAAAGAGCATGAAGAAGGTAATAATCACAGATGGGACGAGATATTTGATGAAAAATGGTTGTGGCATTCTTTTGACGAAGATGACTATGTTTATCCACAAGAATATGCTAAAGATTTACTTATTAGACAAATTAAAGGTGTTGAATCGGGTAAGATAAATGATGGTTATGTTACGCAATCAATATTGATGGATATTGATAGTATGTCAGCAGAGCAAAGAATAAAATACATCAAAACTAGGACTGTAAAATATAATTCGAGTCTCACTACATGGTTAGAAAAGCTTGGTCTTCAAAGAGCTACCACTCATACTTGTAGACATACGTTTGTTGCTAATGCTGTAGCTAACAAGAATATTAAATTAGAAGATATTTCACAGGCGTTGAACCACCAACAGATTCAAACAACTCAGACCTATATTAAGCGATTTACCAAAGATGAATTAAGTGATTCGATGGATGAAATGTTTAAATAAAACAAAACCCTTTTAGAGTCTTAATCAGGTACTGTGATGTGATTTTATTAGTTCTATATCTTTTTGTAAAAATGCAAGAAGTATGAAAACTCTTTAGTCTGTATTTCTTAAAAAGCCCTTCATTGAATGTTGATGTTGTACAATTCTATTGAATTTACACTTCCCATATTAAAGTGTATTATGAAGTCTTCTTAGAGAAGGTAGGATGTTTAGGTTTTGCGAGATTCAATAAGATTATTGAAAAATGTCTTTAGCTGGTCTAAATCAACGATAGACCGTATCGTTCGATAATCAGTGTTTTACAGTCTATTGAGTATCTGAAACATTTAATCTTTGCTCAAATATAAGTCAAAAAACACTTCGTAATGAAGAAATGTTCTAAAAAATCTATACTCGTGCGAAGTGTTATTTAAGGTTTTATGAGTGTAATATTTTATATAAGCATTGTTAGTCTGAGTTTTTTTTCTTTTACCCTAAAGAGAAAAAACAAAGTAGTTTTTATTAATCAATGTTCATGATATTGGCAATTTTACTTATAATATTTCTATGAATATTTTCTTGATAAATCATAAAATTATTAAGTCAAATAATTAAATTTATGAGAATTTCCATTAGTACTGGAAATAATCTTCATGTGAAATTTAAACAGATATTATCTGCTTTAGGTTTATTGTGATTCTAATCTGAATAATCAATATAAAAGTATTATATGAAATTGATAACTGATTCGATAAAATTAGAAAATGAATTTCTCAGACTTCAAGAAAATTACAGGAAATATTATTGGTTGACAGCATGGGCAAGTTCATCATCATTGGCTTTTGCAAAGCTTATTAAATTTCAGGAGAGGATTGAGAAAATTGTGGTGGGGATTCATTTTTATCAAACACATCCAGATTTTATTGAGACTTTTATTAATAATGATAAGGTCAAATACATAAAACAGCCTCAAGGAACCTTTCATCCAAAATTATTTTTGTTTTTCAATTCGGATAATGATTGGGAGGTGTTAATTGGTAGTGCAAATTTTACAAATGCTGCTTTCACCCTAAATACTGAGATTACAACATTAATAAGCTCAAAAGAAGAGAATGCAGACCAGGTTCTTTCTGATATTTTTCAAGTAATCAATTCAATATGGGAAGATGCAAAGGAATTCGATGAACAAGAACTAAGCGATTATCGAAAAATTTGGAAAAACTATCGACCCAAAATCAATAGTCTGTCTGGTAAGTATGGTAGCAAAAGTAAGAATCAAATAAAGAAAAGTAAGCCTATTTTTTTAGTTCCAGTTGCCAATATGGAATGGCGAGAATTTATGGATAAAGTATATAATGAAGAATATCATTCATTGGACTCACGATTAAAAGTATTAAAAATAGCTAAGTCTTTATTTGAGAGAGTGGGTTCGTTTAAGGAATTAGCTGTTGACGAAAGAAAGTTTATTGCAGGGATTCCAAATAATCTTCCTGTTGATAATGATGTTGATTGGGGATATTTTGGGAGTATGAAAGGAGCTGGTATTTATAAGAAGCGTATAATTGATAACGATATTAATATTTCAAATGCACTTGATGAAATACCCTTTTCAGGTCAGATTACTAGAGTCCACTATGAGAGATTCTTAAATTTTTATAAGAAAACGTTTGACGGTAATTATTTAGCAACAGCAACACGATTATTAGCTATGAAAAGACCTGATGTCTTTGTTTGTCTAGATAGTAAAAACAAATCTAGATTATGTAATGACTTTGGTATCATACAAAAGGGATTGGACTATGAGAGGTATTGGGATGATGTAATTTTAAGGATTTATGATTCTCAATGGTGGATGAACCCAAATCCGATTAATAACATAGAAATAACAGTGAGTGATTCCAGAGCAGCTTTTCTAGACTCATTATACTATGAAGAGTGAAATGATTTTTAATTGTAAAATTGATGGCAATATTAATACCTAAACTTGAGGAAATTAAAAATCTTAAAGTTAAAGCAGAAGAAGGAGAATTGTATATTCTTAAGTTTCTAGCAAATAACTTAGATAATTCATTTGAAATTTACTTTAATCCCTATATGAATGGTGATAGACCCGATATCGTTGTAATGCGTAAAGGTTATGGGGTAATGATAATAGAGGTGAAGGATTATAGACTTGATTGTTATGAGTTAGATGAGCGAAAAAATTGGAAAGTTAAAAATCAACATTTCAATATTAAATCACCAATATCACAATCACTTAAATACAAGGATAATTTATTTGAATTACATATTGAGAACCTTTTAGAAAAGAAAATAAAGGATTTTCGAAATTTTAAAATTGTTTCTTGTGCTGTATATTTTCACAATGCAAATTCTGAAGAAATAAGCGAACTTATTGTTAGACCGTTTAAAAATGACAGAAAGTATCAGGATTTTTTAAAACATAATATTGAGCTAATTGGAAGAGATAATTTGAATGAGTTTGACTTAAATAAAATTCTAAAGAAAAAATATTTAAGAGCTGATAAACCATCTTTTCTTTTTACTGACGATATCTATATTAGTTTTAAAAGGTTTTTAAAACCACCAGTACATTTAAAGGAGCAAGGCAGAGATTTTAAGTACAGTCAGAAGCAACTTGAATTAATTTATGAATCAAGAAAAAAACAACAAAGGATTAAAGGAGTTGTTGGTTCGGGAAAGACGACAGTGTTAGCTGCTCGAGCAGTTCAAGCATACAAGAGAACTAAAGGCAAGGTTCTGATATTAACATTCAATATAACTCTAAAAAATTATATAAGAGATAAGATTAGCGAGGTTAGAGAAGAGTTTCCATTAGATTCATTTGTTATATCTAATTATCATCTTTTTCTTAATTCGGCATTGAATAACCTTGAAATTCCAATTGAAATCCCTGATGGTTTTGAAAATTATTCTGAGAAGGCTAAGGATGCCTATTTTGAAACTAAATATTACTCAAATGAAGTCTTATTTCGAGAATATAGAGATAAAATTGATACTTATGATGTGATTTTAATTGATGAGATACAAGATTACAAGAGAGCATGGATGGATATAATTAAAAATCACTTTTTAAGTGAAAATGGTGAATATGTCTTGTTTGGTGATGTAAAACAAAATATTTACAATAATAAAATTGAAGCGAAGGATGTATCAACAAATGTAAGAGGAGTAACGGAACTTAAACGATGTTTTCGTTCAGATTTTAAAATAAAAGATTTAGCAATCCTATATCAAAAAGAGATTTTTAAAGATAAGTATCAGCTTGATACGTTTAATGTAAAAGATAAAAACTTTGAAATAGGTTTTGAGCGAAATCAGTTAGGGTCATTGAATTATATCTATCTGCAAAATGCTGATAGTGTTTCAGGACTTTATACGATTATACATGAAAATGCTATTAATAAGGACATTCCTCCTAATGATATAACAGTTCTTGCAAATTCTATATCTCTGTTAAAAAAGTTCGAAGCATTCTATCGGTATTCTTCTAGTGAGAAAACTAATACTATGTTTGAGACTGCCGAGATAGCATATCTTATGGGATTTAATTATCTCAAAAACAATAAACCAGAATGGGTTTGTGAAGGAATAAAATTGATAAAGAGAGAGAAGTATGATGATGATTCTGGTGCCTTTAATCAATTAAGTACCCTATTTACCTTACATGAATTATATAATTCTTACCCTGATAGATTTAATGATAAAATGGATTTTCATTGTGGTAAGTTTAAAACTTCAACAATAGATTTTCTTAAATACTTTAGAAAGAATAAGGATGAAATAGAGGCGTTTAAAAAAGAGTGCGTAGGAAATAAACAATCAAAATATTTAAAACTAATTCGTAACAATAAGAAAATTCACTTTAATATGAATAGTGGAACAATTAAAGTTTCTACAATTCATAGTTTTAAAGGATGGGAAAGTGAAATGCTATTTCTAATTGTAGAAAAAGATTTCTCTCAAACGGACTCTACATTTGATGAAATTATTTACACAGGAATTACAAGAAGTAGGGGAAATCTTATAATTATAAATTTTGGTAATGAACACTATCATGATAAATTAAAGGGGATGGTTGAGAAGGTGAAATAAAGAGAGAACACCTTGTCATTTTGTTAAATGAAGACTAATAATATTGGTAATATACCTTATGAATCTAGACTCGAAAAGGTGCATCTATTGTAATCAAACATATGAAAAAGATACGGAACATGTTTTTCCGCATGGTCTCGGAGGTGAGAAGGTATTTATGGATTGTGTTTGTCCTATATGTAATGGGGAATTCTCTAGATTAGAACGAGAATTATATCAAAAATCACCACTAGCTTTAATGCGAAGTGTAGAGGGTGTAAAAGGGTATAAAAAGAATGAAGGGAAGGCTATTTTAAAAGCACCTATTCTATTAATATACGATGATGAAAACAATATCGTATATGAGGTGACTCAACATGATGAAATGAGAATCTATCTTAAAGCTCAAATTATTGAGATAAAGGATTCATTATATTTAGAGGCAACATATGAAACGGATGTAAGAAAAATTGTAAAGAAAATAGAAAAATGGAGAGAGAATGGTTTTGTCGGAATAATGAAATTTCCTGACAGTAATGATTCGTTTTACAATTGTGTGAAATTTATCTTGAATAAAGAGTGTATTGAAAATCAGAGGTATAGAACAAAAAGGAAAGTGAGAAATGCTGTTATCTTTGAAGATTTCTCACCTAGTCATGAGTTATTTAATTCACTAAGCCCAAGAATATTTCTAGATAATGATGATAATTTAAGAATTCGTTCAAAAACTATTGAAGAGGGGATTCAATTTTTAAATGTATTTATTAAACTAGTTCAGGAAGACGTTCAATTTAGGAGTTTTAACAAAGATGTTAATGATAATGGAATAGTTTATGTCGGGCAGAGTTTTAATGGAGCATGTTCTGAAAGAGCAATAGTTAAGATTACATTAAATTGCTTGATTCATTATTTTCCGCAGTCTAAAGTAAGTGATTCAATCATGCGGTATATTAAATTTGTCAGATTAGGTGAGCCTAAAATCCCACTGCATATTGAGGAGAAAAGTAATTTGATAGACTCGAATGAAAGGTCTCATAATATCCTTATCCATCAGTATAATAATTCTGTTAGAATTAGATTGAGTTTGTTTAATGGGCAAATGATAATTACTAATATTATATCAGAATTAAAGTTGATGAGCCACAATGATTATTGTCGTATAGTTGTTGATTACGAGAAGAGAATAAACAGAATAGAACAAAAGAATGATATTTTCAATTCATTAATTATTAAGGGAAATAAAATCTAATCATATATAAAATAAGAGATGAAATTAGTTTATTTATTACAAGTATTGTAACAATTAACAATCTAAGAATTAGTTACGAAATCGTATGAGCTGATGTAATACTTGCTTTTTTACATCAAATAGAAATTTAGTTGTTAAACTTCTTGTAGTTATTGTTTTGCCTACCTAAAAATCCAAGATTGGAGTATGTCTAAAATCACTCAAATTGAACGAGAATTATTAATAATTAATGATTCAGTGTTTCATCGTCTCTGTAGTGCTTATATCCGTTATAAGTACAATTTCAATATAACCGATAAAGGTTTAGCAAAAGGAAAAGATAAGCCTGCAAAAGGGACGCCAGATAGCTATATTTTAGATGATGGTAAAAACTTGTTTGTTGAAATAACAACTCAAGAAGTAGGGGCTTTTGAAAAGTTTAAAAATGATATTAAAAAGTGTCTGAGTTTATTTGAAAATGGAAAGTCTATTGAAAAGATATTTTTGTTTTATAATTCGAGGTTAGATATAACTGAAAAAAATAAACTACTTGAGATTGGAATTCAGAATGAGACTAAAATAGAAATAATAACATTAGATGAATTAAAGTATGATTTGCATAGACCTTATGGGTTCCTTGCGAAAGAGTTTTTAGGTATTGAAACAGATAGTGGACAAATATTAGAGATAGATAGATTTATTTATGAAAATGACAAAAAGACTACCTCTCTTAAAAACCCATTTATATCGAGAGATTCGAAACTCAATGAAATTATTACAGATTCAGAGCAAGGGAATATAGTTGTTTTATCGGGGAATCCTGGAACAGGGAAAACACGGTTAGCAATTGAAGCTTCAATGAGGTTAAAAGAAAAAAACACCTCACTTAAAACGTATGTAATTACCAATAAAGGTCAATCTATTTATTATGATTTATCATCGTATTTTTTGCCTAATCATGAGTACCTGATAATTGTTGACGATGCTAATAGAATAGGAGATTTAAGTAGAATTCTTGAACTGTCTATATTAGATGAACTATCTGTTAAGGTTATAATAACTGTAAGAGATTATGCTTTAGGTAAGATTGTTAAGCAATTTAAGGAGATTGATAAGGTTCGTTTTAGAAATATTAAAATTGAAAAACTTAGTAATAAGCAAATCGAAGCTATTTTGTCTTCAATGAATATTACAGCGCAGTTGTGTATTGATAAAATTACTTATATCGCTAATGGTAATCCTCGGTTAGCAATGATGGCTTCTGAATATGCAATAGAGACCAATAATTGTTATGCTTTAAATAATGTTTGTGATATTTATGATGCATATTTTAGTCGAATTATTAACGAAATAGAAGAATTAAAAGATAAAAGCCTATTAATTACATTAGGTGTAATTTCATTTCATCGCAGTTTTGATAAAGAAAATAAGGAGTTTAATGATATAGCTTTTAAGATTTTTCAAATAAGTGAAAATGATTTTTGGGAAAATGTATTTATACTTCACGAATTAGAATTGGTAGATTTATTTGAAAAGCAGATTGTGAAAATTGCTGACCAAATAATCGCTGAATATTTCTTTTACTATTTATGGGTTAAGGAAAAAACAATTGATTTTTCAATCTTATTAGAAAATTACCTTCAAAATTATTCGGGTAAAATAAGAGATAATTTGTATCCTATTATATCAAATTTTGACCAAGTTAAAGTCATGGAATCATTAAAAGGTGCTGTGAATAATTTTTATGATTCAGAAAGGAATAATGATGATTTGATTTATATTTTTTTTGAAATATTTTGGTTTTATAAAAAAACAGAGGCTCTTGTTTGGTTACAAGAAAGAATCGAAATAATGCCACTAAATGATATTTGTGAATTAGATTTTGATAAACCTGTAGATATTTATAATATTCAGGAGTACCCTTATTTTGAGTTATTAAAACTATTTGGACATCATCCTGATGAGAATTTTATTATTTCATTAGATATTTTGTTCTCATACATAAAAAGAGAACCAAGAATTTTACCTCAAGTGGTGAAATATGTGCAAGAAGAACTGATATTTAATTCACATAGTTTTAATCAGAGTTACTTTATTCAAGTCAAACTTTTTGATTTTCTTTTCCATAAATTGAGTACTGACAAAAACGCATTTTTCTGCAAAAAAATTATTTTAGCTATCTCTGATAGATTCTTACAAGTATATTTTGAGAATACTAGGGCAGGTGTAAGAAATAGTAATACGTTTGTTCTTTCTCAAATTTATATACATCCTACTGAAGAAATAATAAAGATACGTTCTCAAATCTGGGAGTTCTTACTAGCCGAATATGATAATTTTAAAGATGAAATATTTAAAATTTTATCTAACTATATAAAAGAATCCTATGCTTCTATATTCCGATATGAAGAGAGAAATAAAATAAACTCACCAGCAAAGGAAGTAGCAAAATATGATAAGGCATTTGTGTTGCGTTTTTTTGAGGAAGTCCTAACATCTAAAGATTTTTCTCATTGTAAATTATTAGAAAGTTTCCTGTCAAAATTTAAGAATGATGGAGTAGATTATAATTATCTGAAAAGAAAATTCAATAATCCTATATATGAACTTTCTTTGATTTTGAAATGGGATTATTTGAAATTAAAGAGGAATCACGAAGTTGAATCTAGAGATGAACTAAAAGAATATAAAAAGCATGAAATTCGGTCTTATTTTAAACACCATAAATATGAAGATTACATTCAGTTATTAGAAGATATATCATTCTTGTTATCAATTGAATCGAACCACAATCTGAATGTAATGCAATCTTTAGAGATAATTTTTCTTCAAATAGCAGATTGTAACGAGGAATTATTAATACGATTACTAAAGCATATCTTTTCCACTAATAATCAAATAGAATTTAATTCATATGATGTCGTAAATGCATTAGTAACTAGTGATAAATTTGAGATATTCGATATCTATAAGCTCATGAAGGAAGAAGATTTCACATTAAAATCAATTTGGTTGCAACATTTTTTCTGGAGTATTGAGGATAAAAATGTCGATGATTTCTTCTATTCGGAATTTATTGAGATGTATAAGAATTGGGAAACTAACTTATATGTGAGATTTGAATATTGGAGTAAATTCAAAAAGTATAATCCTGATGTATTTATTACAGTTTTTCAAATATTAATAAATAAAACTAAAAATTCTGATTTCAGTTTTGGATTTCATCATTGGAGTTTATTTGAAGAATCGGTATCTGAATTCAAAAATGACTTTGAACTACTAAAATCAATATACATTTACAAAGAAGATAATGAGAGTCGATTTGATTATGGTAATAAATATCTAAAGGAGTTAGTTGAAATAGATAATGAATTTTTATTTGTAATACTTGACTTGCTATTTTCCAAAGATGCCCATATTAATTCTTCTAGTGAAGATAACAATTTCGAATTTATTTGGGACTATGAGAATTGTAACTGCCTATTGGAGCGAGCAATTGAATTCTTAAGAGATAAATACTCTTTAGGTGATGATATTATTAATATGTTTTTCCCTCAAAACATTAATAAAAAGGTTACTAATTTCATCATTCAATATATTGTCAAATATCATGATGATAAAAAGAAAATGAAGAAGATTTTTAACGTAATAACTTACACATATTCTTCTCAGCGAATCTATTTCTTGTCAATACTTTTAGAGCATACTCAGGACGAAGAATTAATTAAATCTTTAGGTTTAATTCAAGGGTTCAGAATCGCAGGTAGTAGTTTTATTCCTATCTATGAATCTGATAAGAAGTTTTGGATAGAACTTGAAAAGTTACTTTCTAACGATGTTAAATTTTTAAAATTGAAACTCTGGACAAAACAGCGAATATTAGGATGTGAAAGGGATATTGTAGAGGAACAAAAAAGAAATTTTGTTGATGATTTTTAGTTTTTATTCAGAGCGATAACTAATATAAATCTTCATTGAATTTTGCTACGTCTAGGTTACCAGTTTCCCAATCTGATATTTTTTGATTGATTTCTTCCAAGCTTAGTAATCCTTCAATTTTTAAAGAGGTCTTTAGTTTTTCTTTTTTAGCAATAATAGATATTATATGATTTAATTCATTTATGATATAATCTCTTAATATAACTTGAGACCGTCTAAATTTAAGAGACCTACGAACATAATAGAATCCTGAAAAATCATCACCACTGTGTCTTCTATGATGCCAACTTATTGGTTTAGTGACTTTAGTAAGCTCTATCCTATTTAATCTTTCATGTTCCATGACATTATAGCCTTTTGCTCCTGACAAAGGACTCCTAGAGAAATTTAGAACTGGATTGTTAATATCCAACTCTTTTAATTCTTTAAGTATTTTTAGATACTTTTTTTTCCCACCTAATGCTTTAGGAAATTCAATAATTGAACATTTGGATTTTGGTATTTTTATGGAGATTGAGGTATTATTCTCTAATGCAACTTCTGGAGGGATAGTTTGAGTGATATACTTTCGCTTAATTACTAATTTTTCACCATAGATTCGTTTCAGTCCATATGAAGTAAAACCGTTATTATCTACATATTTTATATGTTCAAATATTATAATGCCATCATTAACAATGTGTTTTGCTATGTAAGTTATGGTGTCAAGAATTGCTTCTGTAAAATAAAACCCTTCTAAGGAGTGATAGTTCCAAGGAAATAATTTTAGAATCTTTCTTTCGAAATCCTCGTTGGAACTGACTAAACTGCATGTAACTTTTTTGCTTCTGGAACTAATAAAAGGAGTGATACTTGCATAAATATCTTCTTTAAACATCATTGATTGATGCAGCATTTCATATTCTTCTGAATAGTTGTAATCTGCTGATACTTCATCTGAAGATTTATTCATTTTGTTATGAGGTTTAGGATTGAGTTTTAGCACACCACTGATGGAAAAAACGTCTTGGGAATATCTCTATTGAATTTCTAGCATCAACGAATGTAAACAAATATGTTTCAATAAAAAGCTCTGAAACTTCGTAGTGGAATGATGTTCTGGTGTCACTAATGAATTGTTTCGTTGTCCATTCTGTAGATTGTTGTGGTTTTATATTTAATTTTTTCACGGTATCTAAGAAAGTTCTATTTCGTATATGTTTTTCATTATAATTAATTCCAACACCATGTAATTCACTTTTGTAATAGTTGTAAATCTTCGTTAGAGTTTTAATATTATCTGGAGTAGGGATAAATGATTTATCCCAGCATTCTTTAACTGTATCCCAATATTGATTGGTTTTATATATGTAAGAATACAATTTGGCATATCCACTAATTTCCATTAAATCAATAAGAGTTTGATATGAAATGGCTTTAGGATTAATAAAGTGTGTGTAGGTTTCGTTAATATTGTTAAATGCCAATATTGCAGATCTTAAAAATTCAGGGAAATACTTTTTAAATAGTTCTTGATTGTCATTCTCAAAACACCAATTAATATGGGTTGATAATAAAGAATATGACTGAGCGAATATATCAGGAAACTTACTATCCCATTTTACTTTTGAAAGTGTATTTATATTTGAGGATATGAAGTCCAAATATTTTTTTTCATGAGTATTGATTGTTTCATCAATTAAAGTAAAATTAGGTTTATTCCAATTAAATTCACCTTTACATTTTTCAAGGCTGTCAATTTCATCTGAGTTTATTGTTGCTGCACGAATCTGATATCTTAACTTATTTATTGTTTCTAATCCTAAATGTGAGGATAATGAAGTGAGGAGTGGGTTCTTTGCTTCCATAAAATATTTGCTCATCATTAATTGATGGTCGTTTGTGAGGTGTATGATATCCATTAGTTTGGAAGATGTCACATTTAATAATTCAGAAGATAATTTTTGTATGAAATACCAATCGGGAGTTACTCTTTTCTTTTCAATTTGCCTTTCATTTTTAATGAAAGATTGAAATTGTATAAGAGTTTTATAGACTTCGGGAATGAAGTCTGTAGTTAAGAGAGTTTCTGTTTTGTCCCATTTAATTTTGTTATACTCAGAAGTTATTTTACTCGAATTAAATTCATTAATTCTTTGTAAAAATGTAAGTTGAAAGTTTGATAATGTTTGAAAATAAATTGTGGTAATTTCTAATTCATCCTTCCATTGATTATAATTTAGGTTTTTGGTATCATCACTAAAATTAAGAGATTTGAAATTTAAAGTTAGTTCATCTATTATTTGTTGACATGAAGCAAAATCTAGTGTTGTGCAAAGTCTATTTAATACCCTTTGACTTTCGAGGAGAATATATTTGAATGTTTTTAAGTTACCTGTCTTAATGAGCTGACCTATAAGTCCGTATGTGTTTTGTATTATTTTTTGTTCAAACCAAAGATGGTTTTGAATTATTTTAGGTTGGACATACATGAAATGTGTTTTTGAAATATTACGAGATGTATCACCACTTTCAAAATATGAAGAGTGATTGTGAATTTCAGGAAACCATTTACTATTAGTAGGGATTTTGTGTTTATTATATGAATATTGTTGTAATAAAATGAGAGTGTTTTTAAAACTAGAGATAAAAGAGGAGTCTACAATGTCTGTATTTTGTAGACATAACCGTAGAGTTAGTGATAAGTTTTCGATTTGTTGATTTGCTTTCTTATAATTATGATGTTGAAAGTTTCTATCATCCCAATACGTTCCCTTTATTGTAACATTAGTTATTGTATCAAAGATGTCCTTAATTAATGAACTTGATAATGTGCTAGGTTCGAAAAAATTATAAATGCCAATGCCAATCTTAAGTATTCCAAAGATTGCAAGGAAAGATAACAATGCTAAAACAGTAAGAACTAAATTACCTGGAGCGTAATTAAAACTCATTAATAAAAGAATACCAATTGAGCATGTGGTTAAATAAGTTAACTTTCTTAGAAACCCTTGGATTTCTCTATTATATAATAATAGGTTCCTTAAACTTGAATGTGTTTTGGCATATGTTGTGCTTGCGATAGTTGCTAATAAGGGATAAAAGAGAGCAAGGATTACACCACTGACACTTGCTATTACTGATACAAGATATAACACAGAATCTTTAACATCTGGATAAATTGGCTTCGGAATTTTTTCTATAAATTGATAAAACCAATATGGGAAAGTGCTATTCGATGATGCCCAAATCTGATTTGCGTAATGTTCAATTGTAAACATTCCAGCTACAAATAGAATGGTCTTGAATAAATATTTAAATGTTGTTGTAAAATATATTACGGTAGAAGCTACTTTGTATTGTTCATTATTGTAGACATCCTTTAATTGATATAGTTTTTTCTTACGGAAAAATTTAAACTTTTCTTTTATTCTAATTAAATACCAGAAACTTTTAAGGGAGTGGATTTTTGATATGAAGCTCATCGAATTTGAATAAGAGAAAATAGTAATATGTAGTTTAAATATTTAGTAAAGTTATTGAAATGTTTAGTATAATAATTATTGATGTGTTTATTTGGACTCATTTGAAATACATTAGTTTTTACACAAGAGAAAATAATTGTGTTTTATTATCAAAATCTTAAATTACTTAATTGTTCAGAAAGTTTTTAATCTTACTTATCATGTATAATGATGTGGTTTGAGCGGCAACAAACCTTTATAGAATACACTTCTCCTAATACTTATACAAAGTGTTAGCAGCTTTTATTATTCTATTCTAATGATTAATTCTCTAGCTTCTTTGAGAAAATCACCACTTAATTCCGATGCTATCCATTTAATATTCTCATCAATATTCTCAATGTATTGATTCTCCACGGTTGTTTTATGCTGCTTCCAACGGTCTAATGATTTCAAAAGCTCCTCTGCAATTGACATTCTGCTGTTTTCAATTGATTCACCTACTGGCATAGTTGTAAAATGTAATCCCCAATAAATATAAATATTTTCATTAGGATTTTTTTCACACAATTTTAAGCTCTCAAATAGAGAATTTAACACTGTACTATTAAATAATGATTCATAAAATGATTCCGCAAATTTACTAGCTACGGAGTTATCAACATTCCATAATGTCCCTATGTAACCTCTTGCGCCAGAAGATATAAATGCTTGAGCAATCTCATACCAAGATTGGCAAGTATTATTAAATATTAAAGGCGAATAAGTACTTGCTAGAGTATTAAACATAGCTTGATAAATAAAATCAACGCATTTTATTGAACACGAATCAGGAATGATGTCTTTGGGTATTCTAGTTGGCTTTTCTATACCAGATATTGCCTTATGCATATCAGCATAGACATAGCTTTCATTTTTACTTTTCTCCTTATTGTCCTTTCTCCAATCAAAGCCATCAAATTCTCTGATTATTCTTTTTATAGTAACTCGTACCATTTCCTTTCCTGGTGCTGGAGCATAAGATACAACTTCGTCATACTTAACGGAGTGTTTTTTTCCATCCCTATCGGTAAAATTTTCATTAATCTCAAATCCACTAATTTCACCTCCGTGGCTACAAATGTGTAAGATATTATAGGGCAATTCTCTAACGGCAGAATCAAGATTGTTAACTGTCGCATCATTACCAATGAGACTTTTTACATTATAATATTTTTGAAGTAACTGATTCTTTACAAAAACTGTTTCTTCATCAACAAACTCTAATGGAGAAAAAACAATGCTAGAGGCTAATCTATAATTTGTTTCGTAGTAAATAGAATTAAAAATAAAACGCTCTGGGTTTAAATATAAATGTACGTGGGAGCTTGGGATAATATTTTCAATGATTAGTGAATATGGAATTCCAATTGTAAAGAAAGTTGCATATGAAAAATTCATTAAAGAAATATCTTCAATGCTATTATAAACTTCCGCTTTTAAATCAAGAAGGGATTGTTCATTTCCACTTTTCCATTCTTCAATTTTTGCAATTGAGTATTTGGCATCTATATTTGGCTTTGCAATTATTTTAAGGAAGGCTCCAATACTCAAACAATAGTTTATTGCACTAATAACTGCAACTGATTCTGTATCCTCGACAATTACAATTCCATTTTCTCCTGCTGGAGACAGAATAATATCTTGTTCTGAATTATCTATTTCTATATAGGAGTTTTCTCTTGCTGCCGAATATAAACCTTCAAGAATTGAATTTTCATTACACTTAAATGAGCCAGTTTTATTTGTGATAGAATTTAAGTAGAGGTGTACTTCTTCTTCATTTTCAATTTCAATAATATTATAATTATTTAAAAATGTGAAATATGATTTTTGTTTATCATTTAAACCTCCTAAAATTAAGTACTCACATCCACCAAGCATATTAAGTGCATTTGATGCATGTACATCTAATTCTCTCATAGAAACAACACTAATGTAATCTTCATGAAAACCTTCATCTAATTTATTAGGTGCATAAGTAGTAGGGTCAATACATTTGAAAATAGGAGTGTAATGCGATTCATCATATATATAACTTGATATTAGTGCAGCCAGATTAACAGATTTCTGATTTAGAATGCAGAAAAACTTCGTATTAAATTTAGGAGGTTCTTGACTCATTTAGGTTTGTGATTTTATAATATGCCGATGATATTCAATTTTGCTGCTAACGTCAAATTATATAAGTAATGTTAGATTGCAAGGTGCTTTTCTTTCAAATCGTAATGTGGTTTGAATGGGCTGCAATTCTTGGGTTTACAGCAGTAAAATATTATTTATATATGCGTGTTAGCTGTTTTTATTTATTCAATTTATCAGCAAGTGATTTCAAAGTTTTATTAATTTCTTTAATATTCTGATTCAGATGGGCAAGAGTTCTACTTGAAAGATGCACATCACCGCCCATGAGATTTAGTTTTTGTTAGCGGTTGTTCGTTTATCTAGCATTTATTATTTTACCTCTAAGATTGAAACATTCTTGTAATTCACAATTCAAATCGACAGTGAGCTTAAATATCTCTTCCGCAAATTCATTTCGCTCAGCGTTATTAGTTGGTATATATTTCATATTTTTAATAAAAACAAACAACTCTTGAATGGCATCATCATGATATATTCTGTTCTTGAAAATATCAGTTGCTTTCTCTTCAATTACTTCAAGAATATTTGCCCCATTAATAAAGAAAAGTAAGTATTTCCTGAAATGAGGATGCTGAAATATTTCATCCTCATTTAATCCTTTTGATTTAAAAACTTCTAATCTTGATTTCTTTGTTTTTCCTGTTTGGTAGTTTTTGTCAATAAAATATTTAATTCTATTTTCTGAAATTGCATTTCTATTCAATAGTATTTCTGTTAATTCCTTTAAAGAACTAAGGCTGTTTTGTCTTTTTAGAAAGCTACTGTTTACATTAAATTCTTCAACTTTTTTATATAATTCTAATTCTTCTTCAAATAGTTCAATTTTTCTCATATTTTAAATTATTATCTTCTTGAAATACTATTGTGTTATGTATAGGGAGATAGTTTACAGTAGTACATGTCACATTATTGTACGCTCGCATTTGAATTTCTCTCTGCGCATATGTTCATAATTAATTTGTGAAATATTTAATGAAAATTTTCGATAGTTTTTCATTATCCTTTTCTGTAAGAAATTGTTTTAAAGAGCTTTTTATATCTTTATTGTCTGATAACTTCTTAAGTACTATATCTGATTGGTTTTCAAGAATCCAATATGCATTAAAATCATTTCCTTGCTTGAAATCTTCGATATTAAGAATGAAATTATAATAAGGAAATTTATTTATTATATTCTGTATAATTGAATTTTGTAGTATTTCTTTATTATTTATTGTGATAAGCAATTCAGCTAAATCATTCAAATTACCTCTTAAAGGTTCATTTATTCCTGTATAGGGACTGCTGTTACTAAAAAAACTCGGAGTATTATCTTTTTTTGTTAATGGTTTGAATAAATCAAGATAGGAGTTAATTTGTTCTAGTGGATTAGAAATTGAATCAGAGATAACAGCATTATGATATAACCGATAATTGAACTTTTCATTTAAAGCATTATGAACTTCCTGTTCTAATTTTTGCAGATGCTCTTTGGAAAGTACATTTTTAAGTGCGACAAGTAAATTAAACTGAGATTTATTAATGGCTTGGTTAATTAGTTTATTTGCAAACTTAATATCGCTATCAATTATTATATTTTTCTCATTTAACACAAAAAGGCAATTTGTAAGCAAGTAACCTTCGGATAAATCTTCTCTTTTTAAAAGCAACTTTGCTAAGTTAATTATATCACTTTCATTAAATAATTCAGGTTTTGATAAAAAGGGATGAGCTAAAAGTGATACATCGTGAACATTAAAATCTAGTTTTTCAATGAAGTATAATACATTCTTAAGAAAGTTACTTAAATCAATGTTATGCTCGAGATAAGTTAATAAAATACAGATATTGTCGAATAATCGGTTAATCCTCCTTCTTAAATCAGGATTATTAGTTCTATGATTAATATAGCAAATCTCCTCAATGAGATAATCCGTATTTTCCTTTGAAAAAAGATTGTCAATAGCTTTTTGCAAATAGCCTGTTTTTGCTTTATAAGGTATACCTTTTACCTTATTCCGTTGGAAGTATCCTAATAATTTATGGGAATCGCAATGAAGCAATGTTATCTCTACAAAAAAGTCATCGAAATGGTTTAAATGGTTTGAAAACACGGTTTTCATAGAGTATGAAACAACACCAGCTTCAATAACTTTCTCAAAAAGTACTTTGGATTCATCAAACTCATTTATTAAAAGCCAGTTCCCTTCAAAAAAGTTTAGATATTCGGCAATTTTTGCATAAAGCTTATTTACTAACTCCCCAGTATTATTTATTGTATTTCTTTGCTTATAATCTTTAATTTTCAGATAAATATCATCAATAGACTTTGCGTAACTATTAAATAGAGAGTAATCAGCTATTGATTTTAGGATTTCTTTTTTTTCATCATCTATAAATAGTTTATCTAGTTCAATTGATAAATTAGGGTAGTTTATGTCGAAGTTTTTAATTGCAGCTAATCTTTCATTGAATTTAGCTAAAAAGAATAATACTTGCTCCTTATTTTCTTTAGCTCTTTTTGATATTTCAAAAAACAATACTTTAGCTTTTTCATAATATCCAAGTTTAAACCACGCAAAAGCATTTCGCATCTGTTCCCAAAGGTCAACTTTGTTAGGTTTATTTTGAAGAATTGAAAATGTGTTGCAAAAAGCTAATGTGTCGTATGTACAAGAAACACAATCGCAAGGCTTGCTGTTGTTGTCAGTTCTTATAAATTGAGAACTATTTTTTGTGGAATCTCTAAAATTGAATATTAAGTTTTCATTCAAAACATGAATTATATGAGATGTCTTGCTTTTGAAACCTTTAGTTTTATTAAAATTCTTCTCTGTTTTAATAATAACCTCATTTTTTATATCTAAATTATTGAAGAAGTTAACCATCTCGCTATGATTTGATGATAGTGTGAATTGATTATAATGCGTTGAGGTGTGAGGATTTTCGGAAAAGGATATTTTATCAATTAACCGCCATGAAACAATACGCCTAAATTCTTTAAAATGGATTAATGATTCGTAAAGCTTATCGACTATGGGTTTATTATGAATACGTTTGAATAATTCTTTATTGCTGTTTTCAAAAACTTGTTGGGTAGGATTTTTAAAACCATCTTCTATAGTTCGAATATTTCTTTGATTTCGATATTCATCAGTTTTTAGGATTCCATCTTCAATTACCTCATTTATCTCTTGATTTGTTTTTCCTTTGAATAGCTCAAACTTTTTGTAATCTCTTTTATTAATTTTAAATACAAAGTAATCAATTTGTTTTTTGCCTTTTTTTCTTTTTGATAGTCGCCAGTTATCCCGAATTTCTTGAGCAGTAAAAAAATATTTAATTGGATTTGATTCTTCATCGTCAGTATGTAAAAGTGCAAAAAAATCCGTCTTAATATCTTCTTCATCAAGGATGTATTCTTTTCTTATTATTACCTCATTCCCATTTTCAAAAAACTTGGATTGAATTATGGCATTGACAGGGGAGACATGGTCATGAAGTTCTACCATAAAATCTCGTCCTTCAACATCTGGGATTATTTGATGAACAATAAAATGGTCAAGTAAGATGTCGGTAGTTCGAGCTTCTCCTTTTTTACCATGCTTTTCTTGCTTATAAGACATTAAATGTTAATATTTTTCAGTTTAAAATCAATCCTACTAAAATACAGTTTTCATATCAGAACCATGAGTAAATTTTACTTTAAATTATATTATAATGCATCTCTAAGTTGCAATATCGTACGATGAGAGAGTAAATCGAAAATCTTCAACAATATTTATGTTAGATGCTTATGTGGTTATCAATGTTTTTTTTCAAATAAATTGTATTCAATATTATTCGCATAAATATTTTAGCTTTTTCTCTCTCAAAATACCAGTTTCCTATGATAGAAATTAAAATGTTCCTTCATTAAATGTTTGTTCATTAGTATTACCAGTTTCAAATTCAATAAAAATGAATTTATTTCACCCCTTATTGTTGAAAACACAGAGTTATTGAAATTGCTTTCCTTAATTTGATGAATTATATATTAGTCTCGCCTGTCTATCAAAATAGGTTATAACATATTTACAAATAGTTTTATTGAGAATACATTCTCATTACAACAATCACTATGTGACAGTAATATAGGTGTTTAAATCATTTTAATCTATGCAATTAGGTTTTTTAATCCTAAATTGGTAGATTTGTTGTGATTAAAACGCAAAAATTATGGCTACTTATAAGTACGTAAGAATATCATCAATTCAGCAAAATGATTCTCGACAATTAGAGAATAGTAATAGATATGATTCTATAATAAAAGATAAAATTTCAGGAACAATACCATTCAATAAAAGACCTGGGGGTAAAAAAATAATTAACGGTGTGCTTAGTGGAGAGATTGATTCTGTAAGTTTTCATGATGCATCTCGTGTGGGGCGTAATGTAAAAGACACTTTATGGGTTATTGATTTTTTGAAAGAAAATAATTGTAGAATATTTTTTGAAGCTGAAGGTCTCGAGTGGAAAAAAGGTGGTAATAACGATATCTTTGATTTGACTACAACGATATTAGCTGCTGTTTATCAGATGGAAAAGCGAAATATTTTAGAACGAACCCATGAAGGGCGAAAAATAAGCCAAATTAAACACCCAGAGAAATGGATAGGTAGGCGCAAGGGTACAAAAGATTCAAATGATAAAACATTACAAAAACATAGTGATATTGTGAAACTACTTAAGAAAGGGACTTATACAATGGCAGAAATTCAGAAATTAACCTCAAAAGGAATTACCACCGTGTATAAGGTCAGAAATATCTTAAATGAAAATTAATATTTTATTACAGATGATTATATTAACTCTACTCTAACAGTAGAGTTTTTTTTAGTTATAAATTTTTAAAAAAATATAGTATATATCATTATGTGGCATGTTTTTGCAAAGTTTGGAAAATGAACACACATTATAGTTTATAGAATAATAAGACAAATAATATATATAAGAAATTTAAAATATTAGACCTGCCTTTTAAAAGCAGGTCATTTTAATAATTTAATTAGTTTTTTTATTTAAAGTTTAAAATTAATAATATTTATATATCATTATCTTGCATACTTTTGAAAAGTTTTAAATAGAACATCCTATACGAAGCATAAATTCAGCTACTTATGCAAAAATATTTTTTTAATAAACTAGGTAATGAACCCAATCGCTTAAAAGTGGTTGGGTTTTATTTTGTCTTTTATTTACATATTATCACGAGACGCTAAATTCCTATTCCCTAATCGGTTAAGGTGTTAATATTTTCGAAACACCACGAGTAAATATTAATCATTTACTGGATATTTGAAAAAAAAATAAACATTTAATCTTTTTTATCATATAAGTAAGTACAAAAATTAAAATACGAATATGAAGATAAAGATTACTGAAAAAAATGAAAAAAGAATTAAACGTAAGATAAATGAAAAATGGAATGAAGCTAACTCGCCTCTGTACTGCAATATTGATTCTGATGTGATATTTTGGTGTGTACATGAAGTAGCCAAGGTAATAACTAAGATGGGTCGAAGTATTTGCGATTACGATAAGGCAAAAATAAAATATGATGAAAACACTGATAATGGACTACCTGTTGATAGATTGTGTTTAAATTTTGAAATTAGAATAATAAAAAAGGATTTTTTTTTAACTGACCTAAGTCTTAGTAAGATTGTAAGTAATACTAGTCATATAAAATTGATACTCAAACCTAATAGAAATAAAAGTATTATGTGTGAGCGGTATTATTTAGATAAACTGGAAAATGTAAGTGTCAGAATGACTGATAATATAGTACGAATGAAATTTCCAACACAAGAAATAGAATTTGAATATTGGGTTGGGGATATTAAAGTCTTAAATAAAGTATTTGATGGCTTTGCATCTGATATTTCAAATGAACTAATTACTATAATAAAAGAATATTTTAAAAAATACTATCGAACTTATAAATTGAAAAAACACCTAAATGAGTTGCAATGTTAATCATCACCTAATCAAATGATAAGGTCTTGAACCTGCATCATATTATATGAAAAGAATAATATAAAATACTTGAAAATGGATTTTAAAATATTAGACCTACCTTCTAAAATCAGGTCATTTTAATAATTTAATTTGGGTTTTTATTAAAAGTTTAAAATTAATAATATTTGTATATCATTATCTTGCATACTTTTGAAAAGCTCCAAACTAACCCATATTTAAAACACACATAACTAGGGTTTTAGGTGAAAAAGTGGCTATATAATATGAATGTGAAAGATTTTTCTATATTATTTTAAATATATTTTAGTAAACCAGCCCCTTAAAGGCTGGTTTTGTTTTATTTATAGTTTTATTAATTGTTGTTTGTACCTAAGTGATTGGATGATATTTATATTATAGATTTTTAATTCGATTTAAGTCATGTTTTGATAAACCAGCCTTTAAAGGGCTGGTTTTGTGATTTTTTATTTATCACATATGGGTTTGATTGAAATTATTTCATCAATTTTTGAAATTAAAATAAACATTTTGTCTTTTTTATCATATATGATTATAGAAGCCTTAAGTATTAAAGCTTCTACTAAAAAAATAATATATAATGAATGGACATATTAATACCAAAAAAATTAAAAAATGAATTAAAAAATATTGGATTATCCAGAGCAGGCACTAATCATGCAATAAATTTTTATCAATTTTATATGAGAGAATTAACTTTTGCAAAGGATGATTCTCATAAAACCAATAACTATGTATATATCCCTAGTGAGACAATGAGAACTTTATTCACATCAAAGTATTTTACTGAGTTTGTGAAAATTCTTAAAAAAAAACGAATTATATCGAGAAGACCTTTTTTTAATGGGGCAAATAGTAATTTGTTTAAATCTCCAATGATACCAAAAGAAAACAAATGCTTCGAATATAAATTCAACCCTAAGTATCTTGATTTTAAAGATGTGTCATATTGTACCGTAAATAAGAAGTTGAAACTAGATTCAGAAGCTAATGAAGAGTATCATATTCAAAATTTGAAAAATATAGTTTTTGATTTTAATAAAATGAAAGAAGTTATTGAAAATTATAATGCTGAAGATGAGATTAATTTTCCAGTTGTTAATCCTAAAATAATTTATCAGATAAAGTTTAAAAATAGTGGTGCGTATTATTGTACGGGGAAGAAAATATTAGAGAAAATTGATGATGGGATGAGTTTTTTTGAATTTCGAAATCAATATTATATTGGTGATTCAGACCGATTTATAATAGAAAAAAACATGCAAATAAAGTTGAGCTACACTTATAGCTTTAATAAGCTGTACAATGATGAGTATTACGCTCGTAGAAATTCAACGAATTTTAGGCTTGATACTAATATTACAAATCTAAGTAAACGATTTTTTTCAGACAATATTATGATATGGAATGGCGAAAAACTTGTTGAAATAGATTTAAGGAATTGTCAGCCAGCTCTATTAGCATATGCAATAGAGAATATTGATTTTATTACAAAAAATATTCAGGATGGATTTTATTTGTTTCCTGAAGTTGAACTTGGTGCTGATTTTAAGATTTTTAAAGATTATGTGGAAACTGGTATGCTATATGATAATTTAGCAAGTGATGCAGGTGTGTCTAGAGATAAAGCAAAGAATGGAATATTCGAGATATTATTCTCATCACAAAAATTCCATAGTAGTAATAAGAAGAAAATCAAGAGTGTTTTTCCAAGTGTTATAAGCTGGGTAGATGAATTTAAGAAACTGAATGGATATAAAGAGTTCTCTATTATGTTGCAAAAACTTGAAAGCTTTTTGTTCTTAGATTATTTACTACCTGAAATACAAAATAAAAAACACAAGGTGTTGACGAAACATGATTGTTTTCTTTGTAAAAAATCTGATGAGAAAGAAGTACGAGAAATTGTTACAAAAAAATTTAATAAAATTGGATTTAGACATAAATTATCAGCATGATAATGTTTATGAAAGGGGAAAAAATTATTTTCCCTTTTTTTATGAAAATTACAGAATAGAACCTCTTTGTATTTATATATATAAGAAAAGATTCTATATGAATGAAATGTTAAAAAAATATTATTTAGAAGATGGTTCTGGATTGGAAGAAATTGCTGTTGCAGAACGATTAGTTTTCTCAAGAGCTAATGGTGAGTTGTTAAGTGTGATGGAATTATTACATGCTCTAAAATCAAATCCTTTTTTGGATTTAAATAGGCTAGCTAGTGCTTTAAATATTCAAGGGACAGAAGATGATGATAAAATAAACCTAATGGAATTACTCGATTATCACGAAGTTAATTATGAATCAATTGTTAGGAAGCGAATTTTAGCTATTCAATATTCGAGAGCCAAAATTCTGAAATTGCTAAAGCAGACGGTAAAAGAAGGAACGACTAATATTATAAAAGTGCTATGTATGTTGTTAGCTGATTATAATTTCCTAAAAGAATGGAATCGCCTTCAGCCTGTATTTTTAGAACCAATATTTATGATAGATTTTTATGATATCCAAATTGAAGAGTACAATGGAGGTGTTGTCCCTTTATTACCTGCTGATGAAGATGATTTAATAGCATCATTAATAGATGAAAGAGGATATAAAGATAAGGTGTTACGGTTTGAAAGCTTTAATAATTAGTAATGATTTATAAAACCATAAAGGAGAGTGATTGGAATGCCAATTACTCTTTTTTTTGTTGAATAAATTCTTTTATTTTAGCTATTCGTTTATCAAATGAAAAAATAAGTTAAATGATACTGACATTTACGATTGTTTCAATATTTAGTCTGTTTTATAGCTCTGTAGGTAAGGAGATTAAACTCAAAACCCTTTTAGATTGGAAAGAAGATGCAAATAGAAAATTTAAAGAGCTTTGTGTTCTTTGTTTAAAATATGATGATAATAAAGCTCTTACATTTACACGTAAATTATTTTTTTGTTTAGGAGTATTTGTATTCCTATTTTATTGGGGAATTTCTAAACTTCCGACCTCAATCAATTTTGTGCATACTGGAATTGTCGAGTCTGGGATGTATGTTTTAATATTAGCACTAGGGTTCAAGAATAATAAAGAAATTATTAGGGATGCTAAAGGATATTTTAAGGAAATTCTTGATTTATTGGTTAAAGTGTTAGTAATTTCTATGTTTATTTTAATTGTGTTTTATAGTTTCATCCAACCTCCTCTAAACCTATCAGAATACATATTTAAGAATAGTATTGTAATAGCAACCACAATTTTACTGTTTAGTAGTGTATTGTTCGTTATTTATGTATTGTTTCCGTATATAATTACCTTTTTGATGGCATTATCAATGAAGTTTGTTTTTCAGCAAATTCTTAAATATGATAAGGGGGATTCTATTGCTGGACTCTTGAGATATTTTAGTTATCTCAGTGCATTCGCAAGTTTGATACAATTCGTGCTTTTATTTATTATATAGTTTAATATTTCTTTGATTTTTTGTTAGGATGGGCATTCATCCTATTTGAATGGGAGCTAACCATTAGAATAGAATAATAAGAGCTGCTCATTTTAGCAGTTTTTTTCCTATTTACTGTAAAATAAAAATTATCAGCTTAAAGTAAATTATTAATTTATAGTTTTGGATATTATTTATAATAATAATTTAAAAGTATGTGGAATTTGAAAAAGGTTATAATCGGTTTATTAATCTTTATTTTAGTATTACTTTTTGGAGTTTTTCTAATAGTGTTTAATAGTAAAGTAACAATTTCAGCATTAGATGTTCGTAGTGGAGTTTCCATATTAAATAATTCTCTTACACCTGTTATTACATTAGTAGCTGTTGTGGTTTATTATGTGACTTTGAAATATATACAGCGCCAAACAGAGCAACAAAAGGATGATTCTAAAATTCTCCAAGGCGATTATTTCTTCAAATATTTAAATGATGAAATACCTCAACTTGAGAAGGATTTAACAATGAATAGTTTATTAGTTAGTCTTATTCATGTTGATGAAAAAATATTTAATGAGCAAAGAAATGTCTTCTTTCATGAGATACTTAATGCTTTACCGTTGGTTCAGAAAGCAGAAAGTATTGTTCTCCAAAACCAAGATTATTTAAAGATGATAAAACATGGTGGTTCTATCAATGCTGAAGATTTGGTTAATAAAGAATGGTTTTCTGTTTATAATAATTTATTGAATTACTATGATAATGTAAATAGAGAGCTTACAAAGGTTATGCACCTAATTTATAAGGTTGATTCGAACAAATTTATTCATGAAACTCATAAGTCTTTATTAGTTGAGAAAATTATAAAAAGAATTCTTAGTGAGTATATTCAGTTGATTGAGTCTCCTTTTATAAATAATTTTAAACTAATTCTATTTGAAGAAGATTTAGGAAAAAAAACAATATGGACTCTAAAATACGGTGATATTAAAAAAGAATGCAAAGTGCTGGATTATTTTAAAATAAAAGACTTGTATAAATGGGTAAAGTTAAAATACCCTGATTTGGTTGATGAAGTTACATATAGACTATCTTATTCAGATGAATTGTTTTCGAAACTGGAAGAGGATAAAGCATTAACCTTTTAACAATTCAAGAATAATTAATCTTGAAATGATTGAATAATATTTTAATTTCAAATAAAAGAGAGTCTCTTAATGGCTCTCTTTTTTTTATACTTATCAATAAGTAGTGTCTGTTAATTAGAAAGGTTGATGATTTTAAATACAGTTTGTTTTAAATTATTAAAAAAGTGTAAACATATGTGTTAACAATGTGCTATATTATAGATTATGAGTGGTTTTAAAAATGTTTAAATGGATAGTAAATAAAGGATGTTTGGGGTATTTAACAGTTGTTGTTGCGTCTTTGCATTTAAAAAAGATACTGCCTATACCTCTTACTCGTTTATAAGTGCTGAATTTGATTATTCATTTAAGATAAATAATAGTGTATAAGCATCACAAATTAGTTTATTGAGAAAGGCGGCTATCCATTTTTTTCTATTTTTGTGATGTAAGAGACTTCTAGATACTTTGACCTTTCAAATCTTTAAATAACATTAAAATTATTGATATGAAACGAGCCATATATAAAGCTGATGCAAAGAGCAGGTGTTTATTTGGTGACTTTCATACGACAACTTAAAAACAAATTATAATATGAAACGTTTTATTAATTCAGAAAAAGCACCTAAGGCTATTGGCCCATATTCACAAGCTGTTGAAGCTAACGGAACATTATATATTTCAGGACAAATTCCAGTTGATGTAACAACAGGTAAATTTGTTGAAGGTGGCGTGAGAGAACAGGCTGAACAAGTAATGAAAAACATCGGTTACATTCTTGAAGAAGCTGGTTATAGTTTTAAAGATGTGGTAAAATCAACTTGCTTGTTGAGCGATATGTCTGGTTTTGCTGTGATGAATGAAGTTTATGGCGAGTACTATAAAGAAGATTGCCCAGCTCGTGCGGCTTTTGCTGTAAAAGACCTACCTATGGGTGCTTTAGTTGAAATTGAAACCATTGCTGTAAAATAAGCTATTATATAAGAAAGGCTGCTAATATAAAATTAGAAGCCTTTTTTTTAGCAAAAGTTTCCTCGCCACACCATGTGGTTTTTCTTTAAAATAATGCCGTCAATGAATTTCAAAATCTACTTCTCTTTACTCGTTAGTTTCTTTTTTACAACAAGTTCTATCGCACAAGATCTCTTTAAAAAACAGCAAATTTCTTTGGCTGATCAATGGGATCTGGCAGATACAAAGAGTAAAAAGTCGGGTCTATTTAAAGTACAGCAATACAAGCCTGTTTATATCTTGCTGGGTAACTATACCAATAATATCAATCAAAAGCCTCAAAGTGGAAACCCTAATAATTCGGTTCCCGTTAACATTCCACTAAATAAGGTTGAAGTTAAATTTCAAATCAGTTTTAAAACGAAGATCTTTAATGATCTTATGGGACCAAAACTTGGAGGTGATATATGGATGGGATATACCCAAACATCCAGATGGCAAGTATATAATGATGAAATATCTCGTCCGTTTCGTGAGACGAATTATGAGCCTGAAATCATGTATATCATGGCGACGCCTTATGAAATATTGGGTAGAAAGGGCCTTTTTGCAGGGATAGGATTTAATCACCAAAGTAATGGACGATCTGATCCCATGTCGCGTAGCTGGAACAGAATTGTTGCACAAATCGCTTGGGAAAGTGAAGATTTAAGCGTGATATTTAAGCCTTGGTTGCGATTGAAAGAACCTGCTGACAAGGATAATAATCCGGGTATAGAAAACTATATGGGTCGGGGAGAGTTAATGGCTGCTTATGGTAAAGGACGTCATGATCTTAGTATGATTGCAAGACACTCCATGCGTTTTGGCGAAAATAACCGTGGAAGTATTCGAATTGACTATGCTTTACAGGTTTGGGATAATTTGAAGCTAATGGCCCAAATATTCCACGGTTATGGCGAAAGTATGATCGATTTTAATCACAAACAAACAACTTTTGGCATTGGTCTTTCATTGACTCAGTGGAGATAAGGTTAATTTTACCTTCGAGGGTATTGAAGAAAGGCTGCTAATCTGAGATTGGCAGCCTTTCTTTTATTCATTATCGTGATTACCAAGAGGTGAGATGAAGTAACTGTATTTTTTATTCGATTATACCTTGTTCACGTAATATATCATAGGTAATTAACTTTCTTTTTTTTGCGTCTTTTAGTTTCTCCATATCGATATTCATTGCAAAAATCCAGATATCCTTATCCGTTTCGATATATCCGACATTCCAGCCAATTTTATTCGACCAACCTGTTTTAGAATGAATCGTATAGGCATCAGTAGAGTCTGTAATCATTATTTTCTTTACTGATTCTTGAATTTCTTTATTGAAAGGTAAGCGATTATCAATTAGTTTTTCAAGAAAGACTACTTGTTCTTTTGCACTTATCGCAAGATTCCCATCGAGCCAAAATCGATCAATTGCCTTTTCTATCTTTTTATTTCCATAATTAGACTTATTAAGCCATTCTTGCATGGCTGTTTCACCAATTCGTCGGGCTAGTTCTTGATAGAACCAAACGCAGGATACCGAAAAAGCAGATTTCATGCTATGATCCCGATTCCAACTCTTGAAGCTTCGGGTTATACCATCCCATTTTATCGTATCATTTACATGACTTATGGCTGATGTTTGGAGGGCTATTAACGAGTTGAGGATTTTAAAGGTTGAGGCTGGAACAAAATCTGTTTCACTTCTTGATAGGTTGTGAACAAGCAAATTGTTCTTCGATTTCTTTTTTAGAACAAATGTACCTTGCGTTTCATGCTTCTTGAAGATTTGATTCCATTCGTCATTGACTTGCTTAGGTTTACAAGTCTGAAATCCTAAAAGGATAATAATTAGTAAGCTTATTGAACTAATTTTATGCATTGTGTATTATTTGATTAAGTTTAACAAATTACCTCATGTTCTTAATACTCATGATGTAAAGATCAAAATTTTCAGCCCAATAATCTTTTTCAATTTTCTTTAATTTAAAGCCTGTTTTCTCGTAAAACCGATAAGCATGTTGTGATGTTCTGACAATGATATTCTCAATTGAGTTGTTTTCTTTTATTCTATCAATTCGGTGCTTGATTAATTGCATCCCAATGCCTTTCCCTTGTGAGTTTGGCTTAATCATATCCCAAGAAATTCGAGCGGTATTTTCGGATAGGAAATAATTAATTCCACCTGCGCCAACAATTTTTGAATTTTCTACGACGACGTAATAGTCTTCGATTTCTTTGTCAAGATAATTGACTAAATCTTTTTCCTCAGAAGGATCAAAATATTCAGGTGTATTTAATCTTAACAGCTCAATAACTTCAGTTTTATCCTGATGTGAATATTTTCTGATCATTGTAAAAAAATGTTTTAGTAATACAGATTGATATCTAACAAGAGTTGTTTTGTGGCCTTAATTAAAAAGGTCTTGCCACCCCTCTAAGTCGAATGGATAACAAGACCTTTTTTTTGTAAACTAATTTGAGATTAGCTTTTTCTATTATTTGCTTGCCTTGTTAAATGCTTTGGTTCCACCTACTACTGGTAAAGATAAGCTTGTCGCATCCAAATCAACAGTTAGTTCTGTTCCTGGTTTTGGCCAAAGTGTGTATTCTCTGTCACTAGAAAAGATCATCAAGCCAATTTGTTGTCCTTTTTTAATGATTTGATCATCAGGTTGTAGATCGAATTCTAGTTCATAGAACTTGCCTGGCTTTAAGGCCTTGCTTTTGCTTAATGAACTGTGATTTTGTGGATCTGCCCAACCACGCGTAATAATATTATCAGTGATTTTAACGCGACGCCCTTCGTTCCAAGGTAAAGAAACCAACCAAACTGAAAGGTTTGCAGCTGGCTTACTCGAAGCAAGCTTGATTTTAATTCGTGCTGTTCCCGAGATATGAATATCTTCAGAAAGCTCTTGGCTCACATAGATTAAACGATGCTCTGTCATTTCTGCTTGAGCCAGTGCATTACCTGAAAAAGAATAGTTGTCAACCAAAGTTTCTGTGCCTTGATTACTTGTTTGTTCTGTGCTTAATGTTCCTCTTTCTGGGCTACCTGCTGATAAGTATAGGTTTACCGGAGAAGCTTCAGGGTTTGGATATTCTTTGTAAGGAGTCGGTTGATCTTGTTTGTCTTGCTCGCGAACGATCCAAGAGCGTGCATCATTCTCCACATCATTTTCAATACCATGAAGATAGCGTGTAAACCATCGGTTCATCATTTTTATTGGTGGTGGTCCACCATGTCCATTCTGATGGTAGTAGATTTGTGTAGGAAGACCTTTGTCTTTTGCCGCTTTGTAAATTCTGTAGCTGTGCTCAGGCATTACATTCCAGTCGTTAAAACCGTGAGACATTAGCAAAGCTGCTTTCATTGGCCCCATTTGATTTAGGTAATCTCTTCCTGCCCAAAAGTCATTAAAATCGCCTGTTTCGCGATCCATGCCCTTGGCCATTTCAGTATCTCTTACGCGGGCATTATTAGCTGCACGTTTCGATTCATCACCAGAGTGAATCACATCGTAAAGCACATCAATATCTTCACCCAAATAACCTCCAGGGCTGCGAACCAAACCGTTTGATCTGTAATAGTGATAGTAAGACGTATTAGGAGCCACAGGTATAATGGCTTCCAAGCCTTCAACACCTGTTGTTGCAGCTGCTAGTGGTAAGGTTCCATTATAGGACGTTCCTGTCATTCCTACTTTACCTGTAGACCAAAAAGCCTCGACAGTTTCAGTTCCATCAGGAGTGGTGTAGCCTTTTACACGACCACAAAGCCAATCGATAACAGCCTTAGGTGCCAAGGATTCGTTTTTGCCACCTACAGTAGGTGAACCTTGTGACAAACCAGTACCTGGCGAAGATGAGTGAACCACGATATAACCACGAGGCACCCAGGTTTTGATATGAGAATTTGAAATGATTGGTCGCTCACCTCGGCGTGTGACTTCAGGATGACTGTGTTTTGGAGGTGTTTCGCCCAATTCATGTTTTACATCCCACATAAATTGTTTACCTGCCGGAGCTGTTCCCGCAAAATAGGGGCTTGTTACATAAACGATAGGGAGTTTGAGACCTTCTGTATCTGTCTGCTTAGGTCTTGTAACGGCTACGTGTACGCGATCCATTTTGCCATCAAAATCTGAGTCAAAGTCTGTCTGAACCCAAAGGTCATGTCTTAGCCATTTATCTGGCGTGTTAAATGCGGGAATGATTTGAGCCTCACCATCTTTAAAAATGGGAGTGGCTTTACTTTCCGTTTCAACTTCCTTTTGCTGCGCAGAGCTAAACGGAATATTTACCGCCAGTAAAGCTGTAAATAGAAGCGTGTACTTCAGTGAATTTCTTTTGTTCATGGTTAATTTTGTGTTGTTTAAGATTGGTATTTAGTTCCTTTATTCAATTGAGTTGGGTCTCATCCGACCTGCTGTATTATGTATTGGCAGATCGGTCAAATCTAATAAGAATTTGCAAACTAGAATCTCTTATACCATTATTCTTTAAGCTTAAAATAAAGAAAGGCTGCTAATCGATGATTGGCAGCCTATAATTCTTTAACTTCTTAGTCATCACAAGGGGAGGGATGACGGAGTAATCTTATGCGTTTTGATCAGTGAGATCATAGGGCTTTCGATCTGTCTCAAACTTATAAAACTTGTTGTCAGAAATAAGCTTTATCAAGAACTAGATAATTTGTTCAATCGAATTCTCAAACAGTAGAAAGCATTTTGAAATCCTGATACAATATTCGAAGCTCTTTATAACTTTTAACCAGTGTTAAGAGTAGTTTTGCCCATCCAATTACGCCCGATATTGCTCCTTTAAATATTTTAAAAATCCAGGCAATTATTCTACAGCCAACGCTAAAAGCTTTCGATTGGTTTTGTATACCATTTATTGCTTTTTGTCCATTGTCATCGGTCATCGAACTTGAAATAAGAACGAGTGAATCCATATCTTTGGAAAAAGTACAATGCATTTGAGGCGTGTTTAATTGCCCCTTACAATAAATACCAATGGATTTTACGACTGCTGAAATGCCACCTGTTACAATCTTATAGGCTTTTGTTGCAAAACGAAAAAATCCTTTAAAAACATTATCTCTAATTGCAGAAAATATTTTTTTTCCTACCTTTTTTAACCATCTCCAAAGCCTTTTCATGCCATCCCAAAGTCTCAATCCTTTCTTTTTGACATAGGTCCAGGCATTTTCGATTTCTTGTTGCGAGCTCATTTCTGTAGCAATTTCAGCGCTTGCATCTTCTTCCTGATCTTGGTTGACTGGAATGCTTATGTCATCGATGCCAAGGAAGATATCAGGTCTAACTTTTTTAGCTAATTCTCTTGCTTCAGACTTACTCTTATTCATGAAAGTCTCATAAAAGGCAATCATCTCAGTATAAAGGTCACTGTCCCAATCGATGGTATAATTATTAATTCCATCAATTTTAATTTTGAAGCCATGTAACCACAGTTCAACTTTTAATGTATTGACGATAAATTTTTGAGCCAGAACAATTTTATCGTTTTTCCCTTGGGCATTTAGCATGAAGGATTCTCCACTTGTGGAAGTCCTTTTACCGATTGCTTTTGTTAATAGGTCTTGATCGAAAAGAAGAGAAAGTGATGCGTAATTGAAACCTATTGGTTCGCTGTGATCAACTAGGAATATTTGAATGATTTTACGAAAATTATTAAGAGATCCCGTTTCAAGTGTTTTGAAATTTCTGTTGGGCTTGTTTTTATAAAGTCCAAGGCTCCATAGTCTAAGTTGGATGGCACGATGTAAAGCCAGCTTGCGTTTTTCATTCATTTCACTGCCCGAAAACCAGAACTCTTTCTTTAGTTCAGATTCAAAACTGACCAGTTCGTGTAAGGCGTACCAGGTTTTATTACCAACCCAATTGTCTTGTTTAAGGTTTGCTTCAATTTGAAATTCTCCGACAGCATCTTTTATCTCCTCAAGTCTTTTTTCTATCTTTTTATTAGGGATTTTCTTTTTGAGATAGCCTAACAGATAAAGACGAGACGCAATTGTTTGTAGTCTGATTTGTTGCGTTTTGTAGTCGAATGTTTCCAATGTATTTTTAGGAACGTCATTAATAACACCCTTCAGTCTTGCATCTTCTAGCACATCATCAAACTGCCCTAACTGATTGATTTTGTCTCCAGTTAGAGCAGCGTGATTGTAATTCGGTAACGTGAAATTTTCAGAACCCATGATCAATTAAAAAAGATCTTTAAACAAAGTAAGTAAACCAAGTCTGGTGTCGACACCGGATTGGACTGCATTCTTATGAACTTCTAAAGCTAATTTTGGGATATCGTCCAGTTCTTGTTTGATAAAATTGTATGAATCGCCATCGAACTGAGCTAGTGTTTCTGCAACTAATGTGATTTTACCTTCGGTAGCCGCCGATTGTACAACTTTTCTAATATCGTCGTATGATTGACTGCCATCGATTGTTGAAGTTACTTCGCCACTATAGGTTTGTACGTGAAGTGACGTTAAATCTTTAACTGCATCGTCTAGCTGAGTTAATGCTTTTTTAAGTCCCATTTCATTATAAATTTTAATTAGTAAAATAATGTCTTCATTGGATACCCAATAAATCGATGCATAAATTTAATTATTTCAATTCAACATTTGCAATTTATCTGTTAAGTATGTGTAAAGACTCGTTAAAATTTGATAGAAGGATGTTAATCATGCATAGATATAGGACATATGCTTTCTTTTTGCCTGTTCTAGGTTCATAGGTAATAAAACTGGAATACTATTTCTTGGATATAAATAAGGCCGTCAGTTTGAATTTGACAGCCTTTAAATTTATCGTTGAATCTCATTTTTTAGAGAGCTTATCTAATAGTTCCTCATATTCTTTGAAACGATGTTCCCTAATGGGTCTTGTTTTGGGTTCAGTGGTAAAATGTAATAGCAAACATGGACTAATACCTCTGTAGCTATCAAGATATTCGTAGCCTTCGAGTTCATTGTTTTTTATGCGTTGTTTTATTTTATTGTGATAAGGGTACATTTCCGTTTTACAATTTAGAGGGATTGCTTCGTTTAATTCTTTTATTAAAAAAGGTCAAAAAAACAGAAACGACACACATTTTTAATGAATGTCGTTCTTTATCTAAAATCAATAGATCTTTATTTTTTAGTATGTTATACTATTTTGAAAACATTTTTACCAACCATAAAATTAAGTACAGACCTATTCCTGCTCCAAAAAAGAGTACTGATACAACAAATGCAATTCTGATCAACTTGACATCCCATCCTAATTTCCCACTAAGCCATCCGGCTACTCCTAAAATCATAATTTTAACTTTTTAGATTTATAACAATAACTTAAAATTACGAAATATTTCTTTGTCTTAGTTAGGAGGAGACTATATAAAAGATAATTTACTCTTTTATAGATGAATTTTCTTACAATTTATTATTGGGAACGAGAAGCTTATAAAATAAGGCTGCTAATTGAAGATTGGCAGCCTATAGTGTTGATGATGACCGTTAAGGAAATCTGAAAAAAGGATTTGCTTACTATTTAGCCAGCTCGTATAATTGATTTTAGTATAAAAAAATGGACCTAATAAACTAATTAACTTAAGTCTAACAGATCATCTCTGTTTGTAGTTTGCATTAAAATATTGAGTAACCAAATATTACTGAGAATGTTTTATATTCCGAACCCCAAGAAGGATAGTTCCCTAAAACGGTTCTATTTGTTTGATATCGCATCTCCAAGCTGTATTTGTCGTAGAATTTATAACCAACTCCCAATGCCAAGTTGTTTCCAGATGCAATTTTTAAAGAATTAAGAGTAGAGTTGTCTGCTCTTTTAAGATCAATTTTAGACTTTGAGTTTATATCAAATATGAATGAAATATTGACAAAAACTTTAGAACCGTTATTGATGAAAAAATAGTGTCTTAAACTCACTGGTATTTCAATCGAACTGTAATCAACTTTTGTTATTAGTTGTCCTCCATTTACATTGTTAACATTAATTGCTTTTTCAGACCTGAAATTCTGATAAGTTGGCTCCAATAATACTGACCATTTGTTTTTGTTAAAAGGAAATATAAATTCAGCTTCAATACCAATACCAAACCCTAATTTATTTCCAAAATCTAGATTTTTATAATAACTGGTTGGATTTTCTATAGATAAAGAGTTGTTGTTTAAACGGGGCCTAATAGATAAATTAAATAAGTCTTTTTTCTTTTTATTTTCATAGCTTATTAGGTTTGAATTATCTCCACCATTATATCTAATGAAAAAAGTGGTTAAAGATTTTCTCTTATAATTTAGCTTTTTAATATGATCTAGAGTAATTGTAGGACACTTCAAATTCTTCCACAATTGCTGTTTATATCGTTTATTCCTTCCTATATTATTTCTATTTGTTTTATATATCTTATATACTAACTGTTCGATATCAGAGTCTTTTTTATTGTAAAAGTATCTTATTAAATTCCCTTCTTCATATATATATAAATTCGCTTTCCCTTCAACTAACACTTTTAGGAAGAGTTGCTCTTCTTTAAATATTAGATTTTCATTATCATCCAAGTTATTTATATTATCGCTTGATCGATCTATTTTAACAGTATTTCTAATATATCTAGACGTATTATATATTCCAAATTCTTGAATTGAATTGATATCAGCTTTTTGGCTTTGTGTATTTTCTGATAGTTTGTATTCAAAATCAGTTGGATTATTTTTCCAATCTAGATTTTTAATTAGACATTCATTTTTATTATTATTGTTATCAATATAGTAACCTTTCTCAAATTTTATTTGTGAATAGCAGTTAAGACATATTAGTATTGCTAAAAGTAAGAACGTTATTTTTCTTGTCATAGTTTAATTAATATGGTTTTACTTAATAAATGTGAGTGTTAGGTCGCGAATGTACATAATTAAACTTAATATTTGTATGTGTTTTGTGTTTTTAATTGCAATCAAAAAGGATGTTCTTTTTCTTGTAATAATGTTGATAGAGTGTAATTATGATCCGAATATAAACTGACGAATGTTAACTTTGATTTGTACCATTGCTGTGAAGTAATTCCTCTTCTGAATGATATAAAAGAGGCTGCCAATCTTAGATTGGCAGCCTTCTGTCATTACTGATAGTTTTAGAATTAGTTTTTCCCTGTCGTACTGGAATTTAGTGTAGGGAAAGGCATTCGTAAGCTGAAAAACCAGTAGGGCACGCCTTCAAATATATTGTAGGCAACTCCAGTTTGTACATAGTCATTAAGTGTAGAAACAACAATACCTGCGCCTAACTCAGGAACGTCGTCTTTATTAAAATCGGGAGCAGAAATATGTAAGCCGAATCCCCAGTCTACAATGCGATTGTAAACAACAGATTTTCTTCGTCTTTTTTCATCCAGAAAGCCTTTAAACAGGATATTGTAAGAGGGTGCCATTTGGAAATCGGTTGATATGCTTGTTGATTTAAATGGGTCGGCAAATACGATTCCTGCTGTTGTTTCGATATGTGGTAAGACTTTAAAAAGGTAAATTTCTTTCGAGTCTAAGAGGTTTTCCTTTTTGTTTTGTCCCATAATCATCATTTTCAAAACAATGCGGTCGCCTTCTTCTCTTATGCCAGAATCATATAAATCAAGATCTGTTTTCTCAGGTAAGCTTGCAAAGGCAAGTTTGTATACTTTTTCGCTAAACTTTAAAGCAGATACATCCAAAGGTTTACCGAGTAGTATGTTATCTATATTTTGTTTTGCAGATGCTGCTAATAAATCGATATCAGAACTTAGCAAGTGTGTGAATTTAATAAAGGCAGATTTAATCTCACCTGTTGAATTCAGCACAACATTGTCTAAGTTGTTAATACTGGACTCAATTTGTTTTAATTTGTTGAGCAATTTCGGACCTTCTTCCTTAGATATGAAATCGATGTCGTTTTTGGCTTGCGCTAAGAACTGAGTGATCTGGAAATCTTTAAGCGTAAAAATAGATTCATAATACTTAAGCCGACTTTCAATTTCGCTATTGAATTGCTTCATGTCAGAATCCAGATTCTTAATATCCTGAAGAATTGTCTTGACTGCATCAATAGGAGCTACTGCCGCACTTTCCACTTTAGTTACTTCTAACTTTAGAGAGTCGTATTTTTGTTTCCAATTGGTAATCGCAAAGGATTTGATGGCATCCAATCTCTTTTCTGCAACAACTTTTAGAATATTTAAGCCTGAGTCTTTGTTCTCTTGTGCCAGAGTTTTAAGCTTTTCTAACTCTTCGACTTGTTCTTTTGTAGGTAAAAATTGCCATCGGTCTACTTCATAGTGGGGTTGAGGCGCAATGTCGTCGAAGCCTGGAAAGTGCAAGGCTGTATCTTTGTTTTTACTGTGCAACCATCCACCAAACTGGAAATAGAAGCCTTTATCTTTTACAAAAGAATCGACCTCCGATTCTAAATGATTCAGAACATAGGCCGCTGCGGTGTACACTCTTTCGTACATATCGCCACCCTTTAGCTGAATGTATCTTTGTTTAATTCTCGAATCGATATTAAAAATATCGACCATGCTCTGAGAGAGTGTTTGTAAATCGGCAGCATACAGTTTAAGCGCATTAGGATCTTTCTTAAAAGCCTCGTAATTATAGCGGTTTACGACCTCTGATATTTTGGATAAATTGTCGTTTCTCTTTTCGATTGCAGCTCTTAAGAGGCTAATTTTTTTTGCCATATCAGCTGGCAGTTGTGTTGGGTACAATGTCTCAATTTGGCTGACTATTTCAGCCTTGTCCAGCTCAATTTCGAGAACACTGTTAATATCTACAACTTTATTGTTTTTGTAGCTTTTCTTAGGCGTTCCATCTTTGTTTAAATGCTTTCCGTCGCGATCTTTCTCAAATACATTTATAACTTGAGCTTGGTTGGTAAAGGTGATTAATAGTATGATAATGCCTAGTATCGGTATTCTTAGATTCATCTGAATAAATTTAGGGGATATTTATTGTATGATTTAATGATGAGTGTTTAAAGTGCCTTAAGTACTTATAGATAACTTAGGCTTGTTCATATAGACAAACAGGGTTTGTTTATAAAAGTATCGAATAGAAAAATGTACAAGTTTTATAGTTTTCTATTGCAAATACACCCTTTCGTCTGTCGACACTTTCCCTTTTAGGGAAAGATTTATGGACAAAACTTAGAATATTAATTCAAAGCTTGTTTTACTTTCTCCACTTTTAGGGGAGATGTCCGAAGGACAGAGGGGTGTTAATTATTCTTTGTTTTATGAACATACCTTGTAAATAAAACAGACTGTTATGAATGATATCGAATTAAGTCATCAGAAGGTAAATCCATTTAACTCTAAGTACTTAAAAACGATTTACTCTCCTAAAACAATAGAGCATTCTATTTAACTAATTTGAACATCGGCAGCTTGAGCGAATATAATGCTCATGTCGATATAGCCTTCAGGGCCGCTTCCAAACTCATCTTTTGTTGTCAGCATCCCAATATTATTATAAACGTTTGAAATAGAAATGAGAAGGTAGTTTGAAACTTGATTCCAATTTAAACTTACTTCGTCAGGATTGTATTTCAAGGCTTTCAGCTGATCTAATATAAATGCAGGAGTTTTACACTGTACCACTCGTACACTTGCGTAGTTCGACGATCCGGAATTAATTTTATCACTCGCAGTCGTTACTGCTAGTGTAGCATCCTCACCATTTCCTAGTACAAGTAAAACAGTTACGGGCTCTTCGGTCAGAATTCGTTTGAATTCATTTTGTGCATCGTTTGAGTTGGTGTTCGAAAGAATAAAAGGGCTTATCATTTTTTTAAGATTTAGGTGCTGACGATAGTCATAGAAAAATGGGGATGACTATCTATTTGATTATTCGTTTTTATTTATGATTACCTAATTTAATTCTTTTTAAACTATAATCATAAAAAACTTATATGGGATTATGTGCTAAATACCTCAAAATGTAATCGATCGACTTTATATGTTATAAGTGGGAGAGGGGAGGATACAAGAAAGGCTGCCAATATGGAATTGGCAGCCTTTTATTTCTTTGTGAAACTTTACTCTTTATCTGAGCTAGTATTCTAATTTATTAAGCAATGACTTCTTTGGGGTTTAGACCATGTCTATTTTCACCTGGTTTACTATCCAATAGCATAAGGACTAGTAACCAAATTGGCCCAATGATTGGAATTATTGCGATTAATAGCATCCATCCACTTTTGCCAACATCGTGAAGTCTTCTTACACCAACCGCTAATCCTGGAATAAACACTGCTAACATATAGATAAAATAAAACACACCGTAAGGGAGCATGCCTGCTGTTGTTCCTAGGATATTATCCAAAGCCGCTGCAATTAAAGTGAAAATGATATTGAATAATACAAACATCCAATATTCTTTTCTTCTTGCTCTTCCACTAAATCCAGCGTAATTTTTTAATACAGCTAAATACCAATTCATAATCTTTTGATTTTCTGGTGTTCCTACTCGTTAGGCTTTTCGGTTTCGCCCCGTTATTTTTAGGTGGTTTCTGGTCTCCACTTATATTTTAACTAATGATTTTATGTTTCTTGTTGAATTTTAAATTGTTCTTCTAATTAAGTAAACCTTTAAAAAATCAGATGTTGAATGTAATAATTATATTCTGCTTATAATAAATTAAGCTAGCTTAATTCTGGCAGCAAAGATAAGTATACATTAAAGGCTGTTAATCGTCGATTAACAGCCTTGTTTTGTATATAAACAACATTTGTTTAATATCTGTAATGACCAATGATTTTAAAGTCGAACAGGCAATCTTCTTTTACCTGACCTGCGCCAATATTGTGTACTATTAAATGTCTTTTCCCATCGGTTGATCGCTTATTGATTACAATACCAATATGCGTGAGACCACCGCTTAATTTCCAACAAACAATATCGTTGGGCAGATAGTCTTTGGCATTTTTAGTAATGGGTTTCGAAGCGCCTTTTCTCTCAAAAAAGGTCATGAGATTGGCAACCCTTCGGTGATCGATATTCTTATCCGTTGTTTTTAAACCCCATATTTTAGGATAGAGCTTAAAGTTGGCCTTCATATCTTCGTGAACTTCCTTTTGCAAATCGATACCTTTTAAGCGATAGGCTCGGATGATTACATCGGTGCAAACTCCTTTGTCGGCAGGAACGTCACCATTAGGATAAGCAATAGAAAAATAGGAGGGATCGTAAGTCACCTTTTGCTTGCAGATTTCCAGAGCACAATCCGATAAGGAAAGGGCAGTGTTTGTGTTCTGTGTATAGCCAACTTGCCATACAAAAAGGCAAAGTACTAGGTTTATAAATAGCTTTCTCATTTTTTACGAGCTTGATTAATGTATGAAAGGATCAATTTCTATAAGAGAACCTATTTTCGACTTGTATAGGTTTCAACCGATTTTGAGAAGACCAGAAAATAGTTGATTAAAGCTATTGCAGCCAGTAAAATAGAGAGTGGGATTAGATATTCCTCACTTGCACCAGAGACCATAAAGATACTTCCCACAAGAGCCATGAAAGAGAAAATACTCAAAATGGCTTTAACATAGCGCCACTTAAAGATAAGGCCAAGGGCTAATACAATACCTATGCCGCCAAAGATTTTGATATCTCCTGTTTCATGAACAAAGAGGGCTTCAAAATATTCGGTGGCTATGGCAATTGCGATTATAAGCAAACTGGTAAGTAGTGTGCTTCGGAATCCTTTCTGAGAGTAGAGTGCTTTGTTCATTTTTTTTATTGTTTTAATTAGGAATAGGCCTTGTAAAGATTGTAATTCGGAGAGAGTCAGTTTTCTTTATTCTAATCAGATCGCAGCAGATTCAATTTATCTTCAGTCCATTTACTAGGATTATTTAAAATGTATTCTGAAATATGATGAAAGGAATCTTCGTTTCGTATGATGTGTTCCCAATAATTTCGTTGCCACAATCTTCTATTGAATCCTTTCCAATTTTTGGTTTTTATCCCACGGATGTAATTAACGCTTGTTATTGATTTAAATGCGGCCACCATATCTCCAACGGTTTTTCCTGTTGGGGCAATTCCTTGTGGTTGCCCATTTAGCTTGTCATTATTATCACCAATCTTGGGCCTATTGTCGTTTTTGACGCCCGCAAGGGACGTCCCTACGATTTCCAATATGCCATGAAAATGGTTGGGCATGACTACATGGGCGTGTAATTTTATATTTGGGAATCGTTTTATTAACGCCATCCATTCTTCTGAAACCATAGAACCTGATTCATTTAATATCATTTTACCCTGACTAATTTCGCCAAACAAACAGGTTCTGTCCTGACAACATATTGTTATGAAATAAAATCCTTGCTGAGAATAATCGAATCCTTTCAATCGAATCGATCGACGCTTATTTTGGAACATAGCTTGCTGTTTATGGTATTTATCTTCTGTTAGGTATTGTGTGTTTTATATTTTACGATCTAATTATCTCTATAAGAAATAAATTCTTGGTTATAGTTTATGGCGTCAGATTTAAATATTCCCTTTTCATATGCCTTTTTGCGAACTTCAGGTAGTTTATTAAATCTCTTTTTCCTGAGTCTATCAGCCTTTCTGAGTGAAATAAAATCATAATGCACACCATACATCATTATTATTTCTAGCTTTTCACAATTGTCAGCAAATGTTATAGTCATTGGTTCCAGACCTACAAACCCAAACATCAATTGATCAGTTTCTTCTTGAATAGAAATATTAAATTCTCCATCTAAATTAGTTCTACCTATTTCTACAGTGTCCGAACTATAAATTGAAACGCCAGGAAGTAATTCCAAATGTTCACATATTACAGTACCTTTTATGGTTCTTATTTGTCCATGAACATTAGAAACGAACAGGATGAAAATTGAAAATATTAATGTCAGTTTCGTCATCTTTTGTTAGCTACTGTTAATTATATTCTAGTTTTCTCTTTACAATCCCAATTTTGTCACCATTAGAATCTAGGATCGTTTTCTCTATCCAGTTATTCAATTGATCTGTCGTATAAGTGTAGGTTTCATTATGCACTAATTCACCGACTCTATTTACGTAAGAATAACTATTGACTCTTCCTTGTGAATCATAAGCATACAAATAAGTGTCTCCATCGATAATAGAATCAAGACTACTAATCTTACTCCTAATTAATTTACCAAGATCATTATATTCTGAATTTTCCGTATATGTTTTAATTCTAGCACTATCATAGATCACAGACTCAGCAATGACATCACTTTTGTTATATGAAAGTACCCCAATGCTTACTAAATCACGTGTCGAAGAATACATTAAAATAGAATCAGCTTTGGTCTTTGTCTTTAAATAGATCTGTTTCAAGACTAAACTGTCATTTTCGAAAAAATTCTGTTCGATTAATCGCCCCCAGAGGTTATAATGATTCATTGTTCTCTGAATAGATTGTCCAGAGGTGGGGTAATTTGTAATACTAACAACCTGTCCTGATTCATTAAATAAAAATTCTCGATTAGTTTGAAGCTCGTTTCTATTGGAAAAATTCTTTTCTTGGATACACTTAACTTTGCCTTTAATATTCATTGATTCAAGGTCACTCTTATTCTTTGAAGAACAAGACGCGAGTATAATTAATATTGCAAATAGTGTTATTCTGTACATTCGTCTTTTTTAACGCTGGCTAATGATCTTGCTATGTTTAATTGGGGATTAAAACCACTTTTTTATTTCATATTTAAAGTTTACTAAGAGATAGAATATCTAAGAATTAACAACTTTAACCCTAATTAAATTTTAGCTTTAGTTACAGGCTTTATGTTTTTGTTGACTTTACATATGACTCGATTGTCTTTATAAGCATGCTTATAATATATACAATTATCAATAGGGAACATATAGATAAAACCATGACAAAAGCTTCTTTAGTCTCTTGTTTATGGATAAAATATTTCACAATTATACTTGCAACATAAACAGTTAGTGAAAGAAATAAACTAACAATTAGATGAAAATTCATTTTCTTCATTTTGTATATATAAAGAATCGCATTAGATTTTCTTTGACTTAATAACGGATCAATTTTACCACCTTTAATTTTATTGCTTAATTCCTTTAAGATTTCTCTTTTATTCAAAATAAATGAATAGAGAACTGTGAATAACGTCGCACTAAAACCAAATATAACAAGTGAAAAGTTACCTATATCTCCTAATATGTCTAATAAAATCTCCATAGTATTATTCATTCTCACTAAGATATTCTTCTAAAACAGGACTCATTTTTTCAATAATAAAATCTGTTTTAAATAAGTTATCGATATCATCTTCTTTGATAATTACATTTGAATTGAAGATCTCTTCTACTGTCTCTTTTATTTTATCTTTAGCTTCTTCAAACTCGTTCGTAAGTTTAACTTCCTTCTTGTTAAGTAAAAATTTAACTATTCTTTTTTGGTAATCTTGTTTGTACTCGGTGTCTCTTATCAACTTCTCAAACTCCTTAAATGGCACATTTTTAAAATTTTCATACTTTTGTTTTCGTAAAGAACTTTTCACAAGATATTCCTTCATGTAAGAATCTACTTCATTTTCATCATAGGTTAATGAAATGAATTGCATACTTAATTCTGAAATAAGCTTTTTCTCTTGCAGTTCTTTTAAAACCCTGTCTAGTTTTATATTGCAGATTTTTATATTAAAAACTTTTTCAAGAACTAATTTTGATATTGAGACTAACTCTGAATTCTCTTTTGTAGGATCTTCATATAATAATATTTTCCATTGGTATTGATAATTCGGACTGTTTAAACCAATAATCGTTGGATAAAGAAGAATGAAGTTTGTTTCACTTCCTAATTTATCTTTTCTCCTCAGATTTATTTTAGTTTCTGTTTCAACAAAACCGTCAATTAGATTTGTATTATACGCTGAGATTTTCAAAAGTCTGGCTGGTACATTACCAATAGTACAATTGGTTTGTTCAATATTTTGAATTTCAACTTCTTTAAATTTATTTCGTTTCTTTCTAGATAGTTTAGGCTTTTTTTCTTTAAAATCAACCAACTTTTTATCCAAGAAATTAATCATGTCTGCATATGTATGACTTTCAAATAAGCCTTTGGACTGTTCTAATAATTCAGAAGAATAGACTGGGATTTTTATTTTATATGTTTTTTCTTTCATGCTAGTTCTATTTATATTGGCAATAACTTGTTTGTAATAACAAATGGCTGCCATTTATCTTGCACCTTTTCTAAAAACCAACTCTTAAAAAACAGTTCATTTATTTTTTCGACTTCACAATATAAGGATTACTGGTCAATATCTCCTCCTTTAAAACTTGAAATTATGATTCAAACAGGCAATATTACCCTTTAGGGTGGGGCATGTTCTATATAAAGAGTTTTGTGTCTTATATTGTTTTGTAGATGTATAGTTTTTAGTTTAGGTTGAATCCTTTTAATTAATGTGTTCACTCCTTAGTAATGAGTCCTCATTATTCTGCAATGTAAAACAGCTGTTTTGCCATTGGGTTTCCCTATTTTAATTATAATGGGCATTGTGTTGCCTTTCTGTTTTAGTGTATTGTTAATTGGTTTCACTCTTTTACTCATTGGCTTTAAATAGCTGCTTAATACCAGCATAGCTTTGTCTTTTGAGGGCGGCTGGGCTTTGTGGAATCTGTATTCTCATTATAAAAGGCTTTCTATTGTCTAAGCTTGTGGAGTGAGAATGCTAGTGGGGGATAAAAGAGCAGATTTTTTATAATTTTACGGCAAGTAGGCTCTCTGTTTTAATTTAAAAAGCTTCAACTGATGTCGGGAAAGAAGACCAATTTGATACTAAATGATTTTGCAGCGATTGATTTTGAGACGGCTAATCAACATGGGAGCAGTGTCTGTGCTGTCGGTGTGGTTGTTGTCAGAAATGGAGAAATAGCCGACAAATTCTATCGATTGATTCAACCAGAGCCCAATTATTACAACTATTGGAATACCCAATGCCACGGCCTCACAGTAAAGGATACCGATGAGGCTTTAGTCTTCTCCAAGGTCTGGAAAGAGATTGAGCCACTTATCGAGGGGTTACCTTTGGTTGCTCACAACAGTCGCTTCGACGAAGGCTGCTTAAAACGCGTCTTTCGCACCTATCAAATGGATTATCCCGATTATGAGTTTCATTGTACTTTAAAGGCTTCGCGGAAAGCCTTTCCGAAACTTGAGAATCATCAGCTGCATACGGTGTCGCGGCATTGTGGTTACGAGATGCGCAAGCATCATGAGGCGCTTGATGATGCTTATGCTTGTGCGATTATTGCCATTGAGTTATTTGTTCAGGCTATTCCGCCTTCTAATTATAAACTGGAGTTCTAGAATATAAATTCAATTACGAATTAGGAATTACGGTTCGAAAATATTTCGCTCATTGAGCGGAGTAGAAATGAGAAATATTTGAATCAGCTTTTCGTCGTTTCGAGCTTTCTTTTTCGATGAGGTGGTTTTTTCTTCTTCATCTTTCGCTCAATCCGCTGGGCTCTTACTTTCTCCTGCAGTCGAGAAAGTAAGCAAAGAGTCCGCCGACTGCAACCCCCGCTTACCCACTTATGATTCGAATCCTAAACGGCAAAAACTCGCTTCGCTTAACTGAGCTTGCGAACTCGATGAGTCCCGTTAAAATTATCGAATCAAAC
>Ga0209379_10000249_pt1 | contig 55437 bp, 45 predicted proteins | sample tdDd001_FD_187124 | JGI IMG/M metagenome (GOLD analysis project Ga0209379, IMG submission 187124) | Marine sediment microbial communities from the Atlantic coast under amendment with organic carbon and nitrate - tdDd00.1 (SPAdes)... | ecosystem: Environmental > Aquatic > Marine > Coastal >... | reverse complement strand
TCTTCGTTAATTTTCGCTTTAATATTTCTGTCAGCAGAACAACTCACACCTAAACCAACTGGACAAGATGCTGCATGACGAGGTAAACGAATCACTTTTACATCGTGTACAAAATATTTACCACCAAATTGAGCACCAATTTCGCTACTTTGGCAAATATCAACCACTTTTTGCTCCCACTCTAAATCGCGGAATGCCTGACCACCTTCGTTACCTTCATTTGGTAAATGATCGAAATACCCTGTTGATGCTTTTTTAACAGTTGCAAGATTTGCTTCGGCAGAAGTTCCGCCAATAACCAAAGCCAAATGGTAAGGAGGGCATGCAGATGTTCCTAAGTCTCTAATTTTCTCTGTAACAAACTTAGTCAAGTTCTCTTCATTCAACAATGCTTTTGTTTGCTGATACAAGAAAGTCTTGTTTCCTGATCCACCACCTTTGGTCATGAATAAAAATTCGTAAGCATTACCCTGATTGGCATAAAGATCGATTTGAGCAGGTAAATTAGTGCCTGTATTCTTCTCTTCGAACATGCTAAAAGGAACGACTTGAGAGAAACGTAAGTTACGCTCTTGATACGTATCATAAACCCCTTGTGATAAATGCTTTGCATCGTCAGCTCCCGTATAAACGTCTTCTCCTTTTTTTCCAACAACAATTGCTGTTCCTGTATCCTGACATGTAGGTAATTCCCCCTCAGCGGCAACAACCTGATTCAAAAGCATTGTATGTGCAACAAATCTATCATTATCAGAAGCCTCTGGATCCTTAAGTATATTTTGCAGTTTTTCTAAGTGCGCAGGGCGCAAATAAAATGAAACATCAGCAAAAGCTTCCTTCGAAAGCATTTCTAACCCTTTAGGATCTACTTTTAGAATCTTTCTGCCATCAACTTCGATAGTTGATACGAAGTCTTTTGTCAACAAACGGTATTTTGTTGTATCCTTTGTAATAGGAAATGGTTTTTGATAATTAAAATCGGACATTTTTATTGCTTTTAATTTTGAATAGTCTAATCTATTTTGGCCTACTACTTGTTTGAAGATTTAAGTAGAGGCTTACAAATCTAAACAATAATATAGATAGTGTCCATTTTTAAAAGGTGTATTCTACAACATTTTGTTTCTATAACATATTTCTTAATAAAATTATAAAACCAATTCTGCTTACAAAGCATCTTTATTATTAATAAGAAACCCCAAAACTGGTTGTTTTGGGGTTTAAGTTATCCTTGTCAATACATGATTACAGGCAGGTATATCTAGTAAAATATCGATTTCCCATTAAACATTAGAAGCCTAAAGCATCTAAAACCTTCTCATTCAAATACCTATTCTCACCAACATAAGGGTAACAATGAATATGTATAGCTGGATTGAAATTCATTTCAATAATTGAATAATTTTGCTCAGTAGCAGGTGATGTCACATCAGTAATCATCATATCAAGTCCAGTAATTTCAACATCCAGAGCCTTGGTCGCCTCTACTGCAATATCTTTATACGATTGGTGAATATCATCTGTAAAATCAATACTATCACCACCCGTACTAATGTTTGAATTCTCTCTGAGATAAACTATTTCATCCAAAGAAGGGACACTTTCAAATGTTAAGTTTTGATCAGCTAAGAACATAGCTTCTGCTTCGCCTAAGCTAATTTTCTCTAGAGGTGTAACGTATCCCTTTCCACGTAAAGGATCTTCGTTTTTCTTTATAACTAAATTGCGAATCGATGAGTTCCCATCGCCTTTAACATTGGCAGGTACACGGTGTAAAATACCAACAACCTTATCACCCATCACAAAAAATCGAAATTCTCTTCCTGGAACAAAATCTTCAATCAGTATACTGTTATCATGCTCAAAGGCGATCTCAACAGCTCGCTGATACACTTCTTCCTTATTGTTTTCCTTAAGGATGCTAATGCCTAAACCAAAGTTTGTAGACTTCGGCTTAATGACAATCGCTCGGCCTTCAAAAAGTTCAAAATCTGAAAGTGCTTTTTCCTTAAACATATAATTCATACCACCTGGCACAGAAATCCCAAATTCATCTAAAATGGTTTTTGTCACCAATTTATTCTCCATCATTAGAACTGAACTGTAATTATCTAATGATGTTCGGGTAGCTTGCATGACGTGTTCCACTTTTTCACCCTGCTTTAAACGAACGAAATTCTCATTCTGGTCTAGAATCTCAAACTCGACACCACGACGTAAAGCTGCCTTAAGTAATAACTGAGTTGAAAGTTCTAAATCCTCAAACCCGTGAAAACGAAAACTACTAAGCTCACTATCCTTTTGATATTTTTTAGCCTGTTCCATATGGAAAGGAATAAAACCTTCTTTTAAAATATCTTCTCTTATCTTCAATGAGGTGCGTTCTACGCTTCCATTCATAAGTGATTCACAATGCTTCATTGCTGAAACATACTGCTCTTTTTCAGCCAATTGGGCAACATGAAGAAAATTCTGCATTTCAGCGTAAATCTCTTTTGCAAAATCCTTAGCAGAAATCTCTTCTCCTTCAAAGTTAGACAGTTTCAAGTCTGGTTTCAGACCATAACAAGCGACAAGGTCTTGGTTGTTGGCAGCAATTTCTTGCTGCTTCTCATTGTAATGATCAGGTTCGTCCTTTAATAAACAATGCAAAAGAAACAGATGTACTATATTCAATCTATCCTTTGAGATGCCTGCTTTTTCATAGGGATCTAAGTCCAAAAGTCGAACTTCCAAATGAGAAATCCTTCTATCTTCATCGAACTTAAGTCGTATTGGCAAATACAATTCTTCGTGACCAATCAATCGTTCTTCCGCGACTAATTTAGATATCGATGTATGAAAAGCATCCAGACTATTAAAATCGACAAAATATTCTTCCTCGTTACTATAGCCTCCTGAACTTGTTCGAATCGAAACGGCATGACCACATACAACTGATTTTTTCTCTCCCGTTTTTAAAGATTTCATTTTAAAAGAAGGGTCAGAAACCGGACTTGAACCAAAAAGCCAAACCAAAAACCAACGGTAACGCATAAAGTTACGAAGCATTTTTAGGTATAAAGACTCTCTGAATGTCTCTGTATCACCATCTGGACAACAGATCCGAATCAATTTCTTTTCTAATCGATCTGACAAAGAGAAATTGTAATGAATACCAGTCAGCATTTGTCTTTCTCGACCGTAACGCTTTGCCAGAACCTCACGATAGCGCTCTTTATTTACACCTTTATCACCAAACTGGGCGATAGGAATATCTTCTTCATCAGGCAATAAAGGTGGTAAAGACTGGGGCCATAACAACTCATCCCCTATATTTTGAGTCACCACATCGTGAAGTGTCTCTAAGAAACCATGTACCTTATCAATATTATCTAAAGGTGGCGTAATCATCTCAACCTGAGATTCAGAAAAGTCGGTCGTTATATATGGATGCTTGAACTTATCACCTAATATTCCTGGATGAGGAGTAGTAGCCATACGTCCATTATTATCGACACGTACATTTTCCTTTTCAATACCAAACTTACCATCGCAAATACTACTGCGAATGCTTTTATGTTCGAGTACTTCAAATAGGTTTTTATGAATCGTTCTCATATGATCTAATTTCTTTTTAAGTCGTCAAAATAATCTTGAATATAAAAAGGCTTACACATCTGTGCATGGTGAGACCTCTTTTTATAATTATCCTTTATTTATATGTTATGCATCTTCACATTTCTGAAGAGTATCCGCTTTATTTCCGAAAATAAATACTTTCTCGAAACGTAAATTATTCTTTCTAAAATAAGCTTTTAATATGAAAAATAATAGCATCCCCTTTATGATACTAGTAAAGCTAATGCTCCACCACACCCCATTTAAGCTAAGGAAAGTACAAAAACCTAACACATAAGCAATAGGTATACGCAGACTCGTGAAAATAACACTGACTATAGCTGGAACCGATGTTTTTCCAACACCATGAAAAGTTGCTGCAGCAATCATTTCCATACACATAAATAGTTGAGAAGCGGCCAAAATATACAGATAATCCCTACCCATTAAAATACTCTCGAGTTCAGGTACGAATACTGAAAACAAGGTTTCAGGAATAAGTAAAAACATGGCCGTTGTTAGTGCCCCGACTACAAATGCCATTTGCCAGGCAGCACGAAAAACTTTAGGAATTTGATGCATGTCTTTAGCGCCATAATGTTTACCTACGGTAATGGTTACGGCTTGCATGAGACCACCAACAATCATAAAGGTAAATGCTTCGATCTGCACCCCAATTTTTTGTACAGCAATGGCTGTTGGTCCCCATTCTGCAATAATTCGAGCCATCACAATATAAATTAGTGAAAATGAAATTCGTTGAATCGCAGCAGGAAAACCAACTAAAACAATGGATTTAACTTTATCGAAATGAGGGAAAGCACCTTTTAACTTAATCGTTGAAGCTCGCTTAAATGCTATTATAAAATAGATAAGTGAAACTGTACGACCAATAATCGTTGCATAAGCAGCCCCATCGACACCTAGGTCCAACAGAAAAATAAAAATAGGGTCTAGTAAAATATTTAAAGAGGTCCCAATCAAACTTGCTTTGAGCGAGGTTTTGGTTTTTCCTTGGGCATTAAATATCGAAATAAAGAATAAGTTGGTAAAATTAAGAACACCTCCAGCTGCTGCAATAATCAAATACGAAGTTGCCATCTCATTAACATGAGCATCCTTCATTTCAAAGAAACCAATAAATTCACTTGGCCATATCAATAGCACAGATGTAAATACAGCTGAAAGAAAACCGATACCCCAAAGTCCTGAAATTGCAAATCGTCCTGCTGAATTCAAATCTTTAGCACCAATAGAGTGTGCAATTTTAACATTAACTCCAACGGTAATAATGGAAGCCAGAGCCCAACCAATATTAATAAAAAAACCTGCTGATCCGACAGCTGCCACTGCACTTGTTCCCAACTCACCGACCCAAATCATATCGGTTAAATTGTAAGCTGTGTGTAAAAGATGGGCTCCAATAATCGGCAAAGCAAGAATCAACAAATCTTTACCTGTCTTAGAAAGAGACAATTGAGTCTTAATATTCTTCAGTAATCTATATATCATTAGCGTTTCGCCTCTCTTCTATCTTGGATGAGTTATAAAACCACGCATTCGCGTAATACCTCACAAAAGTATCTATTGCGAATTGATTGTCAAAATTGAATCGAATTTTAACAAATTATTAATTAAGCAGATTGAAAATATCAAGTTCAAACAAACTAATTTAATCACAAAATATTCGTTAATCCAAAAAAAACAAGTTGAATTGTCACTCTTTATCATTTTTAAAATTTAAACTGAATCACTAATTATAATCTCCCTATTTTATTAATTTCGTTATGCAATAATAAAAGTTTCCAGAACTAATACACAAACTCAATCCCATGATACATCAACTTCTCAAACAGCAATTTGGCTTTCAATCTTTCGGCAAAGGTCAAGAAGAAGTGATCACTAAAATTACTAACAGAGAATCAGCAATTGCCATATTCCCTACTGGTTCAGGGAAATCTTTGTGTTATCAGTTACCTGCTTTAACACTTCCAAACTTAACTTTGGTTGTTTCACCACTACTTGCTTTAATTCAAGATCAACTTGATTTTCTACGCTCAAAAAACATCTCAGCGGTTCGAATTGATTCTAGCCTAACAAGAGAAGAAGAAGTTGAAGTGATGAAAGGCATTAAGAATAAGGAACACAAGATACTAATGATATCTGTTGAACGATTTAAGAATGAACGTTTTCGTCGTTTCCTTAAGGAGATTCCCATATCATTGCTTGTAGTAGACGAGGCTCATTGTATCTCAGAATGGGGACACAATTTCCGCCCTGATTACCTCAAGCTTCCAGCCTATCAAAAAGAATTTAATATTGAGCAAAGCTTGCTATTGACAGCAACAGCAACCCCTAGAGTAATTGAAGATATGTGTCAAAAGTTCAATATCTCGAAAGAGAATGTAAATGTCACTGGTTTTTATCGCTCTAATCTGAATTTACAGGTTTTACCTGTTAAACAAGCCAATAAGAACCAGATTTTAGCTGACATGCTTTCTAAGAAACAAGGCGAAGCATGCATTATCTATGTAACACTTCAAAAAACGGCTGAAGATGTAGCCCAATTTCTAAGTTCAAATGGCATTAATTCAACGGCCTACCACGCTGGATTGAAAAGTGATGTAAGAGAAGACATACAAAATCGATTCATGAAAAGTGAGATCAATTGTGTGGTTGCAACCATTGCCTTTGGAATGGGTATCGATAAAAGTAATATTCGCAACGTGATTCATTACGACTTGCCTAAGTCTATAGAAAACTATTCGCAAGAAATTGGTCGTGCTGGAAGAGACAACCAGCCATCGAATTGTGTGGTTTTAGCCAATCGAGACAATGTTAATATACTCGAAAACTTTGTATATGGCGATACGCCTGAGTATGATGGGATCAAAAAGTTATTGGATATTATTCAATCTGCTGGCGAAATTTGGGATGTCAGATTAATTAACATTCCGGCACTTTGCAACATCCGAATGTTGCCTATAAAAACCTTACTGGTTTATCTTGAGATTATGGGCATTCTCAAGCCTCTCAACTCCTATTTTGCTTCTTACCGATTTGCTTTAAACATTGATGAACAAACAATCATCAACACCTTTAAAGGTGAAAGGAAGGAGTTTATTCAAGAAGTATTCAACACCTGCAATAAAGCTAGAAAATGGTGGACTGTTGACTTTGACAATATCAAACAGAACCCGAAACTTGATCGCCAACGCATTATTGCAGCACTCGAATATTTCAGCGAGCAAGGATGGCTAATTCTAGAAGCTTCTCAAATGGCTGATGTTTTCTCTATAAAAGATTTAAACTTCGATAGCGAAAAGTTAGCTAAAGACCTATTCGAGAAATTCAAATTAAAAGAAGGTGCAGAAGTGAAACGAATTGAGAATATGATCTCCTTATTTGAATCTGAAACATGTTTGAGCACACGACTAGCAGCCTATTTTGGAGAAACATTACCTATCGAAAAATGCGGACACTGTTCTGTTTGCTCTACGGGATCGATAAAAGTGGCTCAAACGGATTCTCTCCCTAATATAGAAAGCTACAATTTTGAAGAACTGACTCAAAAACTCATTGACAGCTTAAAGGGAAATGAAAGTCCTGAATTGATCACTAAATTTCTATGTGGAATTTATACACCTAAATTCACTACGATTAAGGCTAAGAGCATGCCTGGTTTTGGTAAACTTGAACAATATCGCTATCAGGATATACTCGATTGGGTTAAATTAAAAGTCTAAGAGTCAAAAAAATCTTACGAAGGTCTTAGTCTGAAAAGTCAAAGAGTCCTTATCAAACCCCACTGAGGTTTGGATTCTATAACTTTTAGACCGTAACTACAAACTCATCTTTTCTTTCAGTCCGTTTCGATAGGAACGGCCTACAGGTAATTCTTTTTCTGGAAGATAAACGGTATTCCCTGATATAGATTCAATTTTTGCCAGAGGAACAATAAATTGGCGGTGTATGCGAACAAACTTCTCTGATGGAAGTAATTCCATTAAATGAGTGAGAGTTTCACGACTGACATGCTTCCCACCTTCATGACGACAAATAGCATAATCGCCAAAACTCTCAAAATAATCGATTTTATTTAAAGGTAATCTCACTATCTTTTTATCAACTTTCAAATTGATAACTTCTTCTCTTATTGGTTTTGAAACGGCTAAATCTGCTTGTCTCTTTTGTCTGTCGTGATATCTATTTATAGATCGCGCCATTCGTTCCAAAGAGATGGGTTTCATAAGATAATCCACCACATCTAAATCAAATGCTTCAACTGCATAATTACGGTAGGCTGTGGTAAAAATAAGAGCAGGTGCTTTATTCAAGGATTTTAAAAACTGTAAGCCATTCATCTGGGGCATCTCAATATCCGAAAAGATTAAATCAACCTCTTGATTCCTAAGGAAACTCATGGCAGAAGGGGCTGAGTTAAAACGACCCACAACTTCCATTTCGGGAAAACTCTCCAAATGTCTTTCAATTATTCGAATGGCAATAGGCTCATCATCAAGCAGAAGACATCTTATTTTTCGCATAATTCTTTATTTAATATCATTAATCGCAATTCCACTTCAAAATACCCTTCTTCATTTTTAATGATCAAATTATATCTTCCTGGATAGATCAACTCGAGGCGTTTTCGAAGATTCTCTAAACCAATCCCGCCATTTCCATTAGATTCACTGGTATATTTTAGAGGATTCTTAATTGCAAAACAAAAATCTTCTTCCAAACTTAATTTGATTGAAATAGTACTCGCGACATTGTCATTTCTATCGGTATGCTTAAAAGCATTCTCAACCAAAGGCAAAAGCAACAAAGGCGCTATACTCTCATTGTTTAGATTCCCTTCTTCTAAATCGATATCCAATTCAATAGCATCACCGAAACGGCCTTTCTGAATAGCAGCATAGTTCTCCACTAAATCAATTTCTTTACTGATAGGCACAAATTTAGTATTACAACCATAAAGGGTATAATCGAGTATTTCTGAAAGTAGCATAATCATCCGAGGCGTCTCCTCTGATTTCTCAAGACTCAAACCGTAAATACTATTCAAGGAATTGAATAAAAAATGAGGATTAACCTGAGCTTTTAGCAAACTCAACTCAGCTTCTTTTAAACGTAATTCAGTCTCTACCTTTATTTTATCCTGTTGTTCTCTTAGTCGTTGTTCCTGCAAACTTCTTTGAATCTGGCGATAGGCAACTCCAACCAAGATTACAAAGTATAAGCCTACAAGAAAAAAACGAACATCCAAGGTTGCAGGATCAATTCCCACAAGAGAATAATTCCAAACTAAAACAAAAAGACCTGCAATAATCATGGTTTCAATGCTCAGAGATAAACACACCAAGTAAAATAGATACAACCAAAACCTGAAATAGCGCTTGGTTAATAAATATTGGGGAATCAGGAAGTTGTTCAAAATACGTGTACAGACGTAAGCGAGAGGAACAAAGCAGAGGCAAAAAATTAAAGCACTGTAATAATCTTGGCTATATAAATCAAAGAAAACTGAAATGAATAAAAAGGCCATAGACCAAGTCAATAGAGAGAGAGCTGTTCTTCTCCAGTTCACAAGATTCCTATTAAGCAAATTTGAAATTTTCCTCATATCAGTTACGAAAATAGATATTTTAGTCTGAAGCAAAAACCGTTTACTTATGATATACGACAAACAGCCAAATTATAAGCTTAACGACAAATCAATATCATTTACTAGATCAAAGAAAACTTTTACACTTCACACACAAATCTCCAATAACTAAAACATTAAGACACATTATCATAAAACACAACTCACAGATGAAAACAATTGGTTTATTTACGAAAAAACAACCTAACCTTATTTGTATGTCATTCATCTTAGCTCTTTACCTGTTAAACGCAATAAATTTGAAAAGAAATTAACAAGCGATAGGTTTGATTCGTATTTTTGTTTAACCTAAACTTTTAAAACATGTTCGATTTTTTCTTTCAGGGCGGTACCCTATTCATGACATTTGTAATGCTTACAGGACTGGCTGCCATTATATGGTCACTATTAACTTTAATCAAATTTCTAAAAATTGGGTTTATTACCAAACGACATCTGGATGCCATTCTATTCCTGGGCAGTCTAAGTTTTTTCCTTGGTCTTCTTGGTCAAGGCATTGGCTTATCTGGAGCTCTTGATGCTATTCAAGCATACCCAAACCTTTCACCTTCAGCAATTGCTGGCGGATTAAGAGTAAGTATGATCGCTCCTTTAACAGGTGCCATACTATTTTCACTAGCAGGTCTTTTTTGGTTCATCCTACGTTACATGAATGCGAGAAAACAAGACGCATAGAAAATTTTAAAGACTAAAAGAACCTACTAATTAGCCACAATTTCAATATCGAAATTGTGGCTTTTTTTTGTCTTTCCATCGGATAAAAAGGCAAGTATTAAAACCTCTTTCCCTTTAATTCAAGTCCAAATCCATAATCAACTCAACATATCCACTTCCTTTTTCAGTACTACATAATACTTTAACAGGAGATATCCAAAATCGGGAAAATCGGCTTTCTAAATTTTTAATAATCCAATAGCAAAACACCCATAAAGAGGGGCTTCTATCAATTCATAATAATCATATGTTCCATAACAGTGGATTTATGGGTTACAATCTTCATTAAAAAAGAATAAAGGAATACAAATAACTAATCTTTCTAACCCAATATTTTATTGCACTATTAAAAAAAACTTTAACGAAATGAAATTACAATCAATACTCCTTTTTGTAGCGATAGTCATACTATCAGCTTGTCAAAAAGAAAATCTGATAGAAAAAGACATAAACCAAATTCAAGAAACGATCAGATCAACAAAAGCAATACTGTCAACTCCTGATTTTGATTGGGAAAATCCAGCTACTTACAAATACAAGTACGGTAATTCGGTATATGTTTGCTCCTCCCCATTTCACATTGCACATACATATTTGCCAAATCATGTTCAATTGGATATGAGGTCGAATGATGGATGGGAGATGTTATACAATTGCTTTTTTCCTGAGTCAACTCCAGACAACTTAGTAACGAATAGTTATACAAGCACACCGTATTTGGTTCTGTATAATAAATACAAAGGTATCATGAGATTCTTTATTTGGACTGACAGCCGCAATCACAATGGCTTATCGCATGGAATTGCAACCGATACCCAAAACTCTCTTTTTAATTTTATGAGTACCTTTTCTAATCCTATAAGTGAAGAAATAGACAAGCCGGTTGTTAAACAATCAAATTTTGGCTCAGGGCAAGAAGTATTTCCCAACAATTGGATCTATTTTGATTACGAAATCGCTTTCGATCCCAATGCAAGCAATGAACAAACATTTTTCAACTTTAAATCATGGGGTAGTAATACTCAATATTTAAACTTAAGTGGTTCGCAAACAGGATCTATTAAAGGAACCATAAGTTTGTCAGGTAAAGGTGGTTTAGCATCAGGTCTTTTAGATATTGGGAATCTGGTTATGGGCAACTCGAGCATTAGTAATATCACTCAAAACCTTGGAAAGGAAAATATCGTTGAAGAAGTAGAGAAGAACCTTTCCGATCAGATTAATGAAGGTATTAAAGAAGGTGCTAAAAAAGCAGCTAAAGATTGGACCAGTGATTTAGGTGATCTTTTATCTTCTCCATTAACTAAACTAACAAATTCCTTAATTGGAGACAACATGTCTTTAAAAGGGGATATTGATCTTGATCTAAAAACTCAAATTAAACTAAATGGAACCATAACTGAAGAAAAGCCATTACTAGCTACTAAATTTCTGGTTCCAGGATCAACACTTAATTCTGGTACACTAAATGTCACTTTGCCAAATTACAATAAACCACTTGGAGTTTTTAACTTATTAGAAGCACCAACAGTTTATTGGGATGAGTATTTTTTTCCTAGAGCAACAATAAGAGGTATGGCTATGGAATCTCCTATACGAAGTTTCCCTGGAGGTATGGAAACAGATTCGCCAAGATTAAATGTTCCTGGTACATCTGAGTATTTTTATGCAAAAAAATTAAAATTTAATGCTGATGAAATTAAAAATTTGATCGTAATTAATGATGCAGCTGAAATTGATCATTACGATGTTTCATTTGAAATGGTTTATCACGAAAAGTACGAATCTTATTCTGGTAGTAGACTGTACCTATACTATAACAATAATACAAATTACGGTGAGCAAGTAAATATCGATATGCTGGATCCGGGCTACAACGTTAGCAATAGCAGAGAAAACATCTGGCATTCACCACGCTACAATCTTAATTACATGTGGTTCATAGATAAAGATCTGGGATATTATACTCCTTGGAGAATGTCAAGTAGTTTATGGGCTAATGGGCAATTAGCATTTGGTAATCCTGAAATTTGTATCAAGGTAAAAATCAAACTATACCCAAAAAACAGTTCAAAAGAAATTTTTATGGTTAAATCATTCAAACCAAAATTTGTTAGAAAGAATCATAATCCTTTAGAACATATTAAATAATCTATTTTAATTATCAGGTAAGAAAGATTAGTTATTTAAGATAGAACTTACCAACCTATCTATGTTTAAGTTATCTACTTAAATACAAGTTGAACGAGGGAGCCCTTAAAAAGGCTCCCTCGTTTTATTTATATGTCTCATCTTAAAATAAATTATCGTACTTACACTTTACCTAACAAAGTATCATCCTTTTTTATGTTTTTTACATCAAATTTAACATTTCAATAAAATATCTTTACTACCCTAAAAAAATGATAACAACTAATAAAAATTTAGTGTAACTATTTCCCAACCTAATCCGTTATACTTTCTGAAACCCAAAATCAAATTATGACAAGAAACATTTGCGTCCTATTATTCTGCCTGCTTTCATTTACAGGCTACAGCCAACAATTAAGTGGAAACATTACAGACCTTGAAGGAAAACCGATCCCCTTTGCCAATATCTTTATAAAAGAGCTAGCTACCGGAACCACATCGAATATAGATGGAGCATATCATTTAGACCTTCCCGAAGGAGAATGGCAACTTCATTATCGGTATATGGGCTACAAAACCAAGGAAGTAAAAATTACAATGGGCTCAAACGACATGGAAATGAATGTTGCCCTCGCTCCACAAACCTACCAGTTAAAAGAAGTTAAGGTGTTGGCCAATGGTGAAGATCCAGCATATTTCGTTATGCGAAAAGCCATTGCTATGGGCGATTACTACACCAAACAAGTCAGTGAGTACACCAACAAAGTCTACCTGAAAGGATCGGGTAAGATCACCAGTGTTCCTCGCTTATTCAAAAAGAAACTGGCAAAAGAAGATATTACAGTAGGTAAAGTCTTCGTCACAGAAAACATATCGAAAGTCCATTTTCAACTTCCCAATAAAATTGAAGAAGAGATTATCTCAATTCGATCATCTGATTTAGACGAGCAAGTAAATCCCATGCAATTCATAAGCCTAAACCTATATAACACACGCGACAATGGGGTCATTTCACCTTTGGACAAATCTGCTTTCACGGTATACAAATTTCAATTGGTATCCCTATTCGAAGATCAGGGAAGAACCATTAACCAAATTAAGGTTACGCCTAAAAGAAAGGGGAAAGACCTATTTAGAGGTTATATCAATATAGCTGAAACTTTTTGGAACATTCATTCTGCCGATTTGAAATTAACACTTCCAATGGCTAAGGCACACATGCATCAGATGTATGCGCCTGTAAGCAATGATGTTTGGATGCCTGTCAGCATGGACTATAATATCAAATTTAAAGGTATGGGATTTGGTTTAGAAGGTATGTATGTGGCTTCAATTAAAGATTACAAAGTCACATTAAATCCTGATTTAGACCATAATTACCTAAAGCAAGAAGAACTGGCTCGCAAACAAGAAACTGAAGACATCAATAAGCTGAGCAATAAAGAAGAATCAAAAGTCTTATCTGCTAAAGAAGTAAAACGCAAGGCTGAGATTCAGACCCTTCTCGAAAAGCCCGACATGAAGAACTCCGATATGCGAAAGCTTTCTCGATTGATGGAAAAAGAGAACTCAAAAAACAAAAAAGAGAAAGTTAAAGAGCCCCTTGAAATTAAGATAGAAAAGGTAAAGATGGCCAAAGGCGCCAAGACCAAAGATTCTTTATATTGGGAAGAAATGCGCCCTATCCCACTTTCAAGTGACGAAAAAATCAGTTTCGTTCAGAAAGATTCCATCGTAAAGGTTAAAAACACACCCGAATATAAAGATTCGGTACGCAGAGCTAACAGAGAATTTAAATTTAATCACATCCTTTTTGGCAAAACGTATAAGTATAAAGAATCGAATTCACGTTTATCGACTCCTGGTTTATTGAGTATTGATAAGGTTTCCTACAATACCGTACAAGGTTTTACATTCGATGCACCTTTCTCCTATTCCAAGAGTGATACCCTTGGACATTATTTTGAGATGACATCCAACTTAACTTATGCCTTTTCTCGAGAGCATTTAGATTATACGATTGGAAGCAATTACCGCTACAACGGTATGAAAAGAGCATGGATCGGATTTGAAGCAGGAAGTAAGTCCATCGATTTTAATGAAGACTCTGGCATTAATCCAATGCTAAATAGCATAACCTCTCTTTATTATAAGGATAATCACATGAAACTGTACGATAAAAACTATGTGAGCATATGGCACGAAACCGATCTGGCAAATGGATTAAATCTCTACACCGAATTAGAATATGCCAACAGAAAGCAACTTCAAAATAACAACAGTTTCTATATCTCTGGTCCTAGCGATAATACATACACCTCTAATATTCCCCAAGGAATAGATCCAAGCCTGATTCACAACAATAAAGCATTAACATTTATCGCTCAATTGGAATATACCCCTCACCACAGATATACGGTAAAAAAAGGTGTTAAAAGGAATATCTGGTATCATTCACAGCCTACTTTTGGTCTCTTATACAAGCAAGGCATAAAAAGTGCTCTCGATTCCGAAGTAGATTTTTCATTCTTAGAAGCTTCAGTAAAACAGGAATTCGAAACAGGATTTAACGATCGTTTGGCTTACAGCTTAAAAGCAGGATCTTTTCTATCGAATAAACCCAATCACTTTGCGGATTATCGTCATTTTGGAACCAACAAACCCGTTTTCATGCTTGGTGGTGATATGAACACCTTCCGTTTATTGGATTATTATCAGCATGCAACTAACAAGGAATTTGCTGAAGCTCACATTCAATACACGTCTGATCGTTTCCTATTAAAACGTCTGCCTATTCTGAATAACGCTCTGGTTATACAAGAAAAAGTCTTTCTTAATTATCTGACTCACGAAGGGAAAAAGAATTATTGGGAAGCTGGTTATGGTTTAAGCCAAATCTTCCTTCTTCTCGATTTGGAAGTATTTTGGAGTTTCGACGGCAAACAGCACAAGGATACAGGATTGAAAATCAAGTTCAACTTCTAAAACACAAGCTGTGTTAATTATAAATTATGAGTTAGGAATTATGAAATGGCACACTCCATAATTGAGCTAAAATAGACATCTGCAGCACGGCTTGAGCGAGTATGCAAAATACATTTAATTAAAGTGACTGTTCTAAGCTGTTACTTTATATTAGATCAATATTATCCTAAATAATTTTAACAATTGGGCTTTCCGCCCAAACCTGACTTCATTTCTTGTCTTGAAACAAGAAACGAAGCAAGGAAATTCAAGGCTGCTTTTTAAATATCTTTCTTATTTGCCTCAAGCTTAAGTGCGGCCGGGTGATTTCCTCGGCATCCCGACCGATCGGGACGGAACTTCCCGGTCTTTCTAAAGCTTTCGTAAAACGAAAAATATTTAAAAGAGATGCCATATTGCAAGGTGCACAAAAAGAGCCCCTCTGTTGTAATATCAAACTTAATTACATCCCTAACAGGAAAATACAAGGCATAAACAAAAATATTTAGGACGCGATTGATATTAGATATAAACTTCAAAGAAGCTGTTTAAAATTTCAAACAGCTTCTTTACTTTCGGCATATTTGACTTCCTTTGTGCAAAATCTATTTTATGCCAATAAAACGTCATCCCAACTTACCTTTTGCCCCATCCAAATTCCCAATCTTTTACGGATGGATGGCCATGATTGCTGCCACAATAGGAATCATTTGTTCAATACCTGGTCAAACCATTGGGGTATCGGTTTTCACCGATTACCTGATCGAGTCGCTACAACTCTCGCGTGACGCACTGAGTTCAGCCTATTTGATAGGTACAGCTATGAGCTCCTTGTTCCTGACCAAGGCAGGAAAAGTATACGATAAGTTTGGTGCACGTTTCACTGCAATTCTTGCAGCTTGTGTTTTAGCACTAACCCTTCTACTCTTCTCCATAAGCGATCAAATGAGTCACAATATTTCTTCGTGGACAAATATGTCATTCTCAGCGGTCAGTTTTGTGTTGGTTTCGGCTCTATTCTTTATGCTTCGGTTTTCCGGACAAGGGGTATTGACTTTAGCATCTCGAAACATGCTCATGAAATGGTTCAATAAAAACCGTGGCTTGGCCAATAGTATTTCATCGGCCATTCAATCTTTCGGATTTGCTCTTGCCCCTCTTTTTGTAGCAGGCTTAATTCACAGCACCGATTGGAGTGCTGCTTATCTAATTATGGCCGCCATCATTCTTGCATTTATCACCTTTGCCTACATCTTCTTTAGAGATAATCCGGAAGAATGCGGTCTAATTCCAGATGGTAAAATAATAGAAGAAAAGAAAAAGAAGTCTTTTAGCGATAGCAACAAACAATTCACACTTAAAGAAGCTAAGAAAACCAGCATTTTCTGGGTTTATGCACTAGCCATTGCCTTTAGTGCCTTCTTTATCACAGGTTTTACCTTTAATGTGGTTTCCATATTCGAAATATCAGGTTATAGCGAACAGAAAGCATTGAGTATTTTCATCCCTGCTTCACTCATATCTATTGTTGCTGCCTTAGCGGGAAATGTGATTAGCGACTATATGCCACTCAAGAAAATTTTACTTATTTACCTGATTGGCTGCCTGCTTTCATGCATCGGTCTATCATTCCTGTCGCATTGGAGCGGTTACTATGTTTTAATTCTAGGAAACGGAATTATGGGTGGTCTTTTCTCTGTACTAGCTGCCATTACTTGGCCTCGCTTTTTCGGACAAGATCATTTGGGTGCTATCAGCGGATTAGCCATGTCACTAATGGTATTTGGCTCGGCCATAGCTCCCCTATTCTTTAGCCGAATATTTACCCTAACAGGAAGCTATCAACTAGCAGGTATTGCTGGTGGTGTTTTAGTTATCATCCTTCTTTTGTTCTCATTAAAACTAAACAACCCTCAGGAAGACAATAAAGGTTAAAGTAAAAAAAGGATAAAACAAAAACGATTAAAAGATATCCGATTAATCACTATTACGTAGCCCAATTTCTTATTATAGAGATTGGGCTTATTTACATCTCTTCTTTTTAAAAACCTTAGGTTTTAATCATTCAGTCTTTCCTCTGGTTTCTCTTTTCTCAATACCCGTTCATGCGTTCTATCACCAAGAATTCGATTCATAAGGTCAATTTTCAATATAAACAAACAAATAGACTGCTCTTAAAAGCCATCCTTCGTTTTTTGATTTGTAACTTTACACCCTTGGAAGATGAATAACTCCAACGATAAAGAGTAGATTAAAATATAATTAGAAAAACAATGAGTAAAGAGGCTAAAGGGAAAAAGAAAGTGGTGAAAATAGATACTTATGAAACGCTTAAAGCGTTATATAATTCAGGTAAAGTAAAGCCATCATTAAATAAAATTATTGCCGCAATAGAGAAAGATTCTGAGAACATAGATCTTATTCTTTTAGCTTGTAAGTGCTTGGAAAGAACTAAGGATATCGATAAATTATCTTTCTATGCCGAAGCTTCCATTAAATTGGATTCTAAAAATGCGAAAGGATATTATTACAAAGGAGTGGCCCTTCAGAATACAAAAGGGAAAGAGCAAGAAGCTCTAAAAAACTTTAACGAAGCATTAACTTTAGACCCAGACAATACCATATATCTTAAAAGTAAAGCCAGCACTCATTTTGCCCTTTACACAGATTATCATTTGCCACTATAATTCGCTGAGAAACACAGAGTTAAAACCGAAGAAAGTCTTTTAAAAGTTGTTGAACTGATAGAGCAAAAAGAGAATCCAGACTATATTGAACTACTGACAATTGCCGATGTCTTTATTCTACTTAGCAAAGGCATACGTGCCAAGAAATATTACCTAAAAGCAGTGATGGCATACAATGCAGCTGATGAAGAGGAACAAGATAAAAACATATATAAAGACCTCACTAAGGCTCAAAATGCATGTCAAAAGTTGTTGGATAAGATTATAGAGGATTAATACTAACTTGTAATTCGCCAAGATAGTGTTTAGATACACCCTATTGCCTACTGGCACCTTCCCTTTTAGGGAAAGAATGAAGAACAAAACTTAGAGCATTAATTCAACGTTTTGTTCTACTTTCTCCATTTTTAGTAGAATCCGAAGGATCACGAACACATTAATTTATTTTATAATGTGAGTCAATGTCAGGTAACCAAAGCGATATTCAACGATTATTTGTTTTATGAAAAAGCGATATCAATATTTAAGCTACCTCATGCTGATTATTTTAATCAGCAGTTGCTCCATCACAAAAAACAGGCTTGGTAAAACTGACAAGAGAGATACCTTTTCTGATGAAGAAATCGCATTAATCATGCAAGGCGATAGCTTGAGTCCAATGCGCGTATTCAAGATTAACAAAAAGTCCGATTCAATCCTATTGAGTACAAAAAGCACTGCTGTTAATCTAGAACTCAATCAGCCTGTCCTAAAACGAGTTGTCGAAAGAATGTATCGCACGGTACGCGATAGTCTGTCGGCGGGTGTTGGTATTGCTGCACCACAAGTGGGTGTTTTAAAGCAAATTATTTGGATTCAAAGGTTCGATAAAGAGGGAGCTCCCTTTGAGTGCTATTTAAATCCGAGAATAATTCGGTATTCGAAGAAGAAACAAGAATACAGAGAAGGTTGCCTATCGGTTCCAGATCGAATGGATACCTTAAACTCAAGAGCATATGCTATTTTAATTGAATACGACAAGATGGATAAAACCCATCATGTGGAAATGGTTGAAGATTTTACAGCCATTATTTTTCAACACGAAATAGATCACTTAAATGGGGTTTTGTATCTGCAATATCTTGATAATATACTGAGTGGTGGCTTGGTGAAATAAATACACAAAGGCTAAAAGATATTCTTTTTAAGCCTTATCAACATGATAAAGCCCAATCTCTAAGTACAGAGATTGGGCTTCATTTTTTTTTAATTACTTACATTATTCAAACTCTGTCAGGATAAGCTTCGCTAAACTCTGACAGGTTTCTTCCATTATAAACCCGACAGAGTCGAAGACCTGTTGGAGTTGACCCTCTTTTTAAACGCTGTCAGGACTGTCTTCGATAGACGCTTACAGGTTTCGTTCGTAAAACACCTCTTTTATGCTTAACAAGTATTTGCATAACTTCTTTCTTTTAGCTTACATATAAAATGACAGATTATATTTACATTTATGATCTAAGACGTCATTTAGGCTTTCAAAGGTGCTCTGAGTAAAAAATCTCTTGCAAAAACACAAAGTTCCCAAGACTCAATTTCACAACTCAAAGAATTGACAAACAAAAACCAATAAAAACAAACAGATAGGTAGGATAAAGTGTATAGAACTTTACCCACTCGTTGGCAACACGTAAAAATAACTTGAAATGGATCTATTATTTAACGATACTAAGCAACAAATCAAAGATAGATTTATTGTCAAAGGGTGGGTTACTCTTGTGAGTTTTGGAGATAACTTGAAAAATGTACAACAGGGTAGTATTTATTCTGCATTAGTTTCGCCTGATAAACTTGAGAATTCACTTAATAATCGTTCTTGGGAACTTAGGTATGGCTCGGGGAAACCGGGAATTACGTCATTTTATAAGGATGGTAATAAAATAACTAAATACTACCGATTTAGTGAAAAAGGATACGAACCTCTAATATACTACAGGGAAGAATTCGGAACAAGAGATAATTATCTAGAATTATCTGAAGAATTCAGATTATACCACAATTTATATGAGGATTTCAAATCTCATCAGGATAAAGAATATATCTACATTAACGGTAATGGAGATGAAGAAGTTGTCGTGAAGATTTGTGAAAATGAAGCAACTATCAAACTTAAATTTCTAAAAGATTATATATCAGCTAGGAAATTAAACCTTTTAATTTATTTTGATTTGATGAGGTTTAATGAAAAAAATCTTGAAGAACTACATCTTGATGAGATTGAAAATGATTATTCATCGTCGTATTTTTACTATAATCATCTGATTCAAGATGCAAGTGATATGCGTATAAAAAATTATAAAACTCATAGTCGGATTATGGGGAAATGTTTAATTGAAAATATAAAAGATTATAAACCTAGTGTTTGGGGGAATATCGATAAAAATGATGAATATGCAGATTTTATTATTGGATACGATGAAGATGGAGTAGAAAAATTAAATACATGCGAAGAGGATAAATTAAGTAATTACTTTGGCAAAAATCCAGAATCACCACATTTTGTCACACCTGTTTATTTTGATAAAGAGGTGTTGAAAAAGTACTATGATAACCCCAGCAAGTACACTGTTAATGACGGCTATATATCTTGTCAGTCAGTTTGGTCTTTGCGACTTGATAATGATTGTAAAGATTATATTATAGTAATGTTGGGTGATTTGGGTCGATTGCATTATAAAGAACAATTATATTGGAAAAGTTTTAATATTCCACCTAGAGAAGGTTTTAGCCATACAGGTTTAAAGAGGTTTTTTGAGGGGGAATCTTGTGACCCTGAGAATCCAGATTTAAACCTTAAGATGAGGATGAGTCAATTTTCAAAAAAATGGAATTTGAAATTTGGATGGGATTTATTCAAACCTTTATCAAGTAAAGATGTACATTATTTCAAATCGCTGCATCTTCTCACCAGTGAAGGGAATGAGAAAGAATTTGATGAGCAAATTCTTGCGCTAACAAAAATATTCATTGATTCCTTAAACGAAAAAGAAATTGTTAAAGGAGTTGTCATAGAAAAAGAAAATGCACGGGGTTTAGATAAGTTAGATTACTTTTTGAGAAATAGAGGTATCTCAAACTCCGAAATGATTAAATTCTTACGTAATCTTCAGTCGTTACGATCAGCAACTGTAGCACATCGTAGAAGCCCAAATAGAAAAGACACAATAAAAGTTCTCAATTACTTTGAAATAGGAAACAAACCTCTTAATTCGATATTAGAAAAAATATTTATTGATTTGATAAGTACATTAAACACTATCGAAAAGAAACTTGTAGAGGAACACGTTGCCTAACATGCGCTGACACAACACAGACAGATAGCGAATTTCCGAAGGTATGGTGCTTTTAATGAGCAACGGCAAGGTAGCCACTTTTCCTTTTTATAAAATTTGAAACATAAATCAACTAAGTCGCCTACGCTACATAGCGCCATCCATTGCCAGTAATTTTTGAAACAACACAATATTAATTTGTGAAAAATGATAGAATACACTTTAAGAAAACGAATATTAATTGAAATGAGCATCCTATTTATAGGTTCGATTATACTATTCGGAATTCTGGTTTCTCAAGCATTTGAGAATAGGGATTTATTCTCTGATTATGCATTTTTAATTATATTTATATCGTTTTTAGTAATATTTGGAATATATGACTTTATAACAATTGAATACATAAGAGAAGACATCGGAAAAAAAATAAGAATCAATCCTAAATTAAGAGAACTTCATATTGAAAAAAATGGAGTTATAAAGATAATTAATAGAGGAGATGTTTTTAAATCTTATTTAGTTGAAAGTAGAAATAATTGGAATAATCGTAACCCATTTATAAATCATAAATATTTAGCATTGTTGCTGAAAAATGGAGATTTAATAATTGTTACAAATCTTCTTGCCGACCCTAACAATATTCTTAATAGTTTGAAAATCAACTACTCATTAATTAAAACTACTCTTCCAAACTTGGATTACAAATTAGGTAGTGGATTTCTTACAAAAAGTGAATATGATAAAAAAGTAGCTGAATTCTATCATAATTTTAAAGGTAAAACAATTGAAGAATTAACGGAAATAACTAAAAATGGCCACATCTATGAAAGATATGCAATAGAATCAGCTAGGAAATTATTGAAAGAAATGGAATAAACTAATGGTAATTGAGGAAACGATTCCGCTGGTTATTAACCAACGGGATGCGCCTCTCCCACCACCCTACGTTCGGTTCTCGTATACGGCGGATCATTAAATAGGGAATAGTGAGTCACATTTTAAAAGCCTGATTTTTTGTTTCCCAATATCTAGGAATGCATCCTCACTCATTACTTTACCGTTTCCTAAGATCAGGGCGGGCACATTCACTTCCCAAGGCAATCGAACTGATTCTGGGGAAACCCAATCACTCGCCAATGTTCATTTCCTAATATTGGTTTGAGTCCTTTCACTCTCCAAGGCAGTCAAACAGATTCTGGGAAAGCCCATTCACTCGCCAATGTTCATTTCCTAATATTGATTTGAATTCATCCACTTCCCAAGGCGATCAAACAGATTCTGGGGAAGCCCATTCACTCTCCAAACTTCATTTCCCAATTTTGGTTTGACTTCATTCACTCTCCAAGGCAAGCAAACTAATTACAACTTATAAGAATTGAGGCATGTTTTTAAATTACACTCATCCCAATTTAAGCTGAAACTAGAGCATATTTATACAAGCTAAAGCCCAAGCACAGCCCTACTCCACCCAATAAAACGCCCTCGGGCTACACACATAATCCAAACTAAAACAGTATATTAAAACAAACATCAACTAAACAATAAAACACAGCAAACTGTTGCTCATTATAATATTATTGTTAACTTCAATATCTGTAAATAATAGTATGAATCAAAAAAAGCAAAATCATGATTAAAAGAATTAAATTTTATTTGATGGTTCTATCGGATCATCTATTTTTAGGAACTGAAACGTCGAAAATATTAGATACCTACGACGAAACAGAATTACAACTCCCCTTAATTAAAACTAAGCTAAAGGCAGCTCTTACAAAACTTGAGGACAGCATGAAACAGCTTCGTGGCAGCAAGTATACTGAAGAATTAGCTGTATTAGATTCCGATCGCGATAATGCTTGGATGTGTTTTCATCATCTGGTTAGCTCACAAGCTTTCCGTTTAAATCCAGAAATCCACAAAAATGCACATATTATTGAGAGCATCATCAAATTGCCAGAAATGCGTATCTATAACCAAGGCTACAAAGAGCAAACCGCTACAATGATCAATTTCTTTAATCGTGTAGAGACAAGACAAGAGCTAAGGGATGCCATAGAGAATATTGAGGCACAAGATGTTTATGACGAACTTAAAGATGCCCAAGCCGCTTTTGAAGCAAAGGAAGCAGAAAAAGTAGCCATGGCGGCTGCCAAACCCAAATCGGAAAGCGAAGCTGCTGTAAAAGACTTACGTAAAGCATTCGATGAAATGAGTCAGTTTTTAAATATAATGAGCCAAATGAGTGGCAAAGCAGAGTACAACGAGATTGCTTCGAAAATAAATCAACTTATAGATGAAGTAAACACCAATGTTAAGGCTCGCAGCACCCGCCGCGAAAACGCCAAAGAAGAATTGGATGAAGTTGTTGAGAACTAAACCATCTTTATTATATCTAAAAGCCCTATTCTAAACGAATGGGGCTTATATTTTAAATATCAAAACTCTAACGGGTCTGCTGACTCCGTCAGGTTTCAGTCAAACAAAAACCTGTCAGAGTGCGAAGTACCTGACAGAGTTTTAAACGAGTTTAAGTAAAAAACACATAGCATGGCATCTTCAAACATCAGTTTAGATCATGAAACCTTTTATCATATATATAATCGAGGAATTAATCGTTGTGACCTATTTCGAGGAGCAGATGATTACAAGCACTTTTTTAGGCTTTACGACAAGTATATCGACCCAATAGCAGATACTTTTGCATGGGATTTCCCTGTCAAATAATTTTAAATTTTAATTTATGCCCCAATTCTATTACGTGTATGTACTACGAAGCCTAAAGGATGGCAAGAATTATACTGGCTATACGAAAAATTTAAAATTAAGATTTGAACAGCACATGTCCGGGAAAGTAGAATCAACTAAGAATAGGCTTCCGGTGAAATTAATCTATTTTGAAGCTTGTATAAACCAACAAGATGCAACTCATCGAGAGAAATATTTAAAAACGCACTACGGTAAAATGTTCTTGAAAAATAGATTAAAGAAATGGCTAGAGCTTGAAACGAATCTTATTTGACGGGGTAAATGCCCAATCATTTTCATCTGCTTATTCGAATAAAATCAGAAACAGAAATCGGAATCTACAAAGATTTAAACACTGGCGGGTCTAACGACTCCGTCAGGTTTCAAACTGAACAAAACGCAATAAAAACCTGTCAGAGTGAAGCTCCTGACAGAGTTGATGTTAAAAAGCCAAATCCGACAAAACATTTATCGCATCTTTTTAACGCCTATTCAAAATACTTCAATAAAAAATATCAGCGATCAGGAAGTTTATTCCAAAGACCTTTTAAGAGAAAACCGATTGAAAACGAAGCCTACTTAAAAACATTGGTTTTCTATATTCACAACAACCCCATTCATCATGGGTTTACAGACATCGCAATTGATTACCCCTGGAGTAGTTACCAAACTTGTTTATCAGTTAAACCGACAAAGTTGAAACGAAAAAATGTGATAAGATGGTTCGATGATGAAGCTAATTTCAGGTTCATGCACCAGCAAAACATCGACTTTATGAAACTGGAAGAGTGGCTAGAAATTTAATTCTTTTTGTCTTTTCAACTTAAAGAATCTGACACAACACCAGATTTCATGATTACTGGGGAGTAGCTTTCGAATTAATACAATTAATGAACACCAGCAAGCCAAATTAAGCACTTCCTGCCCTATTTAAATGCTTTTTTATTTAACAACACAAGCGTTCCATTATAAAATAAAATGTAAATTTGCTTGCTTTGCTTATTTAGCGATTCAATAAGACGATTCTTTGAAATCGCCAAGTAACTTAGCAAGACAATTAGAAAAATTAAGAAATACACAGCTTGCGAGTAGAAATAGAAAATCCAAGAATTAAATGTTACAATTGCATGAGGCCTTCGAGCACATGTATTTGTAAACACATCAGTCCTTTCCAGACGAAGACTCGTTTCATTATTCTTATGCACCCGAAGGAGTACAAAAAAGAAAAAAACGGTACGGGACATATGACTAAGCTTCAACTTGAAAATTCAGAAATCATAGTTGGTGTCGATTTTACCAATAACAATCGTGTAAATGAAATACTGAATCAAGAAAAAAGTAGTTCCTTTTTACTTTATCCAGGAAATGATACGTTCAACTTATCGACAAGAGAAAGTTCAGAAATTAATTCTTTTATGGGGATCAATCCACACATCTTCATTCTAGATGCCACATGGCCCTGTGCCCGTAAAATGCTTAAACTAAGTAAGAACTTGCAAAAACTAAAAAGAGTGAGTTTTGATAATGAAATAAAATCAAAATTTATTATCAAGCAACAGCCAGCACCTCTTTGTCTTAGTACTATTGAATCAGTCTATACGGTCTTAAATTTACTTAAGGAAGGTGAGTTTGAACAATGCGAGACGAAGGATTTTCTTATTCCTTTTGAAAAGATGATTGAGCACCAAGTCGAATACATTCTAAACCCACCTGCTACAAGCTATCGTCCAAGTACGAAAAGAGAGATGACTCCTATGGACAGGTATAAGAAGAAATCGCAAAGAACTATTATTTTTAAGCAAGATGCTTAGATAGCTTTTTATAAGTATTAGTTCAATCGCGTCCTAAATGTTTTTGTTTATGCCTTGTATTTTCCTGTTAGGAATGTATTTAAGTTTGATATTACAACAGAGGGGCTCTTTTTGTGCACCTTGCAATATGGCATCTCTTTTTAATATTTTTCGTTTTACGAAAGCTTTAGAAAGACCGGGAAGTTCCGAGCTTGCCGAGGAAATCACCCGGCCGCACTTAAGCTTGAGGCAAATAAGAAAGAGATTTAAAAAGCAGCCTTGAATTTCTTTGCTTCGTTTCTTGTTTCAAGACAAGAAATGAAGTCAGGTTTGGGCGGAAAGCCCAATTGTTAAAATTATTTAGGACAAGATTGGTATTAGTTGTTAAAGCTGCTGCTATTAAATTAAACGTATTAAACACCAAGTGCGGATCTAAACTTAATGAAACTGGGGAATAATACTTAATCAGTTTTTGACTTTTTTTGAAGAAAGGGTCAGACTATAAGCCTAACCCGTGAAATTTTAACTTACACACTTGGCGGGAAAGTGTCCTTCGTCAAGCAATTAAACTTGTATTCGGTTTGTATTTGCTAAATTAGGTGCTTAAGCAACGCAACTAACCTTATACAAAACGTTAACACGCATAGACGATATGAAAAAAAAGAACTGGAAAATTAGAATAGGCTTATTTTTGATTATTTTCTGTATCCCATTTTTTCTTTTCATACCTGCAATTCCATTCCTTGATATGGAGGCTAAGAGTAAAATGATACTCTCAACAATCTCTTTAGTTATTGGTGAAATCCTATTTTGGGGTGGAGGCATATTGCTTGGCAAAGAGCTTTTTATAAAATACAAGTCCTACTTCAATCCTAAAAATTGGTTAAAAAAAGCAGATAAGGAATCAAAATAAGATAGCCTTCGATATAACTTAGAGCCCTATTCATCATGAATGGGGCTTTATTAATTGTAACACCATTGAGATTAATACCACTGCCCAAGTGTTCATATATTTACAGTTGATTACAATTAGACTCAGCAATAATACTTAACATTTTTTATAACTATCCGAATCACACACATACATCTGTTTTGATAATTAATTTTACTTTTGCGCCCCTAATTATGTATGCCCGTAATAAACAGTAAGACCCCTTACATGCATCATCCCCTAGTTCATGCAATGTTAAATGTTAAAAAAATAGGGCAACTAGTTAAAAGTGAAGTCGTATAATATTTCCTCAATATAATTAAGTAAATGAATCAAACAGAATGCCCTCAATGTCAATCATTGAATAAAACACAAAACAGATTTTGTAGCACGTGTCAATTTAAATTAAGCTTCCAAATACTGGAGAATCCTATTTGCCCAAGATGTCTGTCAGCTTATGAATCTGGGGCACTCTATTGCGAAAAAGATGGCAGTCAACTCATTGAGAAAGAAGAGCTAATTTATCGTTGCGTTACATGTAACAAAGAGTATGCCGATGCTGTTAAATATTGCCCTGAAGATGGAAGTAAGATTGTTGCTTATTCGGAAACTAGCGCAGGAAACCCACAGCTATTGCATACCCATTCATCTCATTTAGAAACACCATTAGGAAATCGTATCCTTGCCTTTCTATTAGATTAGATAGCCTTATTGCAATAGGTCTAAGCATCCCCGCTTTTGTCTGCTTTTTTCTTGGTATGCAAGCCATACAACAGCACAAAGCAGAATTTGGGATTATGCTTTTAATAGCGGCAGTGCTATTCTATTTTATTCCCTTATGCTATAGTTTATTTAAAGATGGCTTGGGAAAAGGGCAAAGCTCGGGAAAAAAGCACTGGGTTTACAAGTTATTCAAGAAGACTTACTCGAGCCTTGTTCCTATAAAAAATCCTTCGTGCGAAATGGTGTGATGTTCCTTTTAAATTTAGTGCCCATTTTGGGATTTTTAATAGAACCCCTCTTTTTCTTTAGTACGGTTGATGGCAAACGACTGGGTGACAAAGCAGCCAAAACAATAGTAATTGAAGTTAACAACAAACAACTGTAGTATGAATTGCAAAAACTGTAATACGATCAATAGTACACAAGCTAGCTATTGTCGTAACTGTGGACAAGCTCTTGAGAACAATAAACCTGATGATCAGTCACAAACAATAAAAGTAGATACTATCCTAATGGTATTCATTGGCATTATTGTGTTCAATGCACTTTTTAGTTGCATCAATAATCTATTCTATCCTAATTGGGTTAATTCACCACTTAGAAATGTTCAAATCACTTTATGGGCAATTGTGGATATGAGCTATTTGTTAGTGCCTTTCGTTATAAAAAACAAAAAATTAAAAGTGATAGGAATTGTAATCATTGCTTTAGTAAACCTCTACAAACTATCGCAACTTATAATACCACTGATTTAATATTAAAAAATATCTAGCACAATGAAATTAGAAGAATTCGACGCCAAATACCTTATAAAATATACGCCCGATGACATTGATTCCATGCGGGCAGCCATGAAAGAATATGCTCGCCTGATAGAAAGCCGTGAGGCCTTTGATGACGATTATATCGTCGCGCATTTTCAGCCTTCGGTGGAAACTATAGAGCTCTCTTTTTTTGAAGAACATCCGCAGCTGGTCACTTTCCTGAAAGAGTCGTGTGGTTACTATAGTTCCCTGAGCGAGGAGGAGAGCAATATTATTGAATGCGTTTTTACCGAAACGCTTTTCTTTTTGTGTGCGGCCAGGCATCCTGAATTGGAGGATGATTTAAAAGCGGCTTGCGAAAGCTTTGTTCGTTTTGCGCGCAAAACCAATGATTCATCTAAAATGTGGATCAATAGCGAACATGCCTTCGGGGTAGAGCCATTGCAAATAGTGGCCACTGTTTATCCGAAATATGGTTATTTGCTTGCCGGCTTTTTTGTTCCCAATTGGGATACCGAACACATGTTTGAGCCATTAGGAGCATTGGCAGACTGGTCTGGTCGCATAGGTATTACCCCCGATACCATTAAAGCTTTTTGCTATTGTGATAATGACCTGGCTCGTGAGATGATACTGGGGTATACCAGTTGGGACGGCATGGATGAGAACATGTTTATCGACACCAAGTTTCCTTTGATGGAGTACCTGCGTGGCTCAGATGAAAAAGCAAAGGTGGTTTACGCTGATGAAGAGCCAATGCAGCACTTTATGCGACAATTGGTGGAGCGTTTCCGCGACCAGCCACTCATTCAGGAAGTGGAGGTTGATATTTGTGATGGAGACGTTACGATAGAAGATCCGATAACGGCCTTTGTTTTGGTAATGTTACTATCCGTAAATCCTTGTGATACCTGGGACGAAGACTTTGATATTGATGAGTATTTGGTAAAACGATTGGTGCACAAATCGGCCATAATGGAAATAGAAGAGATGCACGCCCTACTGCAAAAGGAAGGTGTAGAACTGATGGCTCCCGACTATGAATTTAAATACCAGGATGAGGAAGATGAGGAAGAAGAGGATGACAGGCTTGACGAAAATGATATTGTAGCAGTTTGGGATAATTTCTTCTGTGAAAATTTTGACGATGGAGTTGATATTTGGGATTACATTGCCTCTAATGAAAATCCTGAAATATTAGGTGAAATAAAAGAAGCCTCACTTTTCAATATCATCAACGAGAACAGTAAACCTCTGAAGAAAATCCTGAAAGATGAATTAATTTTTGATGAGGATGAGTTCAGAACCATGCTAGAGGACGTATCTTCTAGTTTGTTTAAAGCCTGGAAAGAGGAAAGTCAGTCTGATGAACTCCATTACGAACGTTTATTACGATTTACCGATGTGATGTATCGTTTCCTTGGGGCAAAGAAGTTCCCAACCCGATACAAGAAAATCATTAGCGATGGCTTTAGACGCACCTCAAAAATTGAGCTTACAAAACGTTATCCACTTCCTTGGAAAGAGGAATTAATTGATAATCTTCAGCAATTGAGTCAGTACAAATCTGCCGTAAGCAAAAGCAAATTAGAGCGAATAGCACAATTGGTAGAAGAGCACGAAGAAAAAGCAGAAGCTGTACTTACCCAAGAAATGTGGGATGAGCAAAAAGCCAGAGATAACTTTGGAAGAGATAAAATGATGTCTACCAAACCCTTTATTGCGGCCGAAGATGCGCTTTGCGTTTCTATGTATTTGTATCTCGACAATTTATCAAAAGGCATATGCAACTCCGTTAATGATAAAGCAATGGAATTTATAAACGCCATTGCCTTGGATTGTTTGATTTTCAATATACAGAACGGATTTCAGGTTATAGACAAAGAGTATGTTGAGAGATTGGAAGAAAGAGATTCCCTTCATGATCATGAAATAGAATATTGTCATAGATATTATGAATGGATAAGCTTTCGTGATTATATCATGACTGGAGAGTTTAGCCCATTCAAACATTTTGATGCGCAACCTGTCGATACCGATTTTGCAGCAAAAAATCTACCGAAAGGTCAGTTTAGGATTTCTGCATCGCAAGAGGATTATGATATTATTGCCGAAAGAAAAGGGGCTGTGATGAGTCTTTTGGTATTTGCCGAAATTGCCAAAGGATGCGCAATACACAAAGACAAACAAGCCTTTGAGCGAATCGAACAATTCTTTTACAGCATTGCACCATTAAAAATGGGACTTGTACAGTTCAATTACCATTTGGATAATGGAGAACTGGATTTTTTTGAAGACCTGGATAGCATCGCCAATAAATTAACAGCCAAGGGAGCACCTCAAATTGCATACTGGTCTTTAAAACTCTATTATCTGACTAGAAATCCTGAATTACACGAATCGGAATTTAGGGATATGATGTATCAAATTACAGACAATGTGGGAAGTCCGGATTTATTACAGGCCTATAAAAACATGAGCTACAATATGCAATTGAAGGCATTGAGAAATGCTAAAAGATTGAATCATTACGAAGAGTATAAAGAGCAAACAATGGAGATGTTTATTGAAAAACTACGCCGTTATATGCTGGGAAGTTATGTGATTGACGATCCTGCAATTTATATTCACAACAGGCTGAAACAAGAGAAAATATACACCAAACATATTAAATGGGATGCTGTGCCAAACAGCCCTGAGCTTTTAGATATTCTATACAATATAAATGCAGGAATCCAATTGGATTGTACTGCAAAAGAATCTGAAAGATTTGTGTACAACAAAAAAGGCTGGGGGTATCTTTTATTAGAGAAGAAAGGAGAAGAGTTAGATATTTTGTTTGGTCACGAATTATTGGCGAATATCAAAAACGGAATTGCAAAAGACAGCTATTACAGTGCACAAACTCATTTGATTATAGTGGATGAAAACTGCCCTAAAGAGCTTTTAGAAGAATTGAAAGCTTTCTCTAATATTGATTTCCGTCCGTATGTGTACGATCAGGTAGTGAAATACCTTCGCGGCGAAGTAGAATTTGAAGAGGTTGAAACTTTAGTTAGATACAGTACTTCTATTAGTGTAACGGCAAGTAATTATAATGATTTTGGATTTTATGCTATTTCTGAATTATTTAGTGGCGAAGACAAAACCAGAATGCTAAAAGCACTTTCGCTAATTTCGATGAAATTATTGGAAGAAGTTTCCGGATCGGAGTCTAAGGATTATTACAAAACTCTACTTGAATCCGAAATTGATACGGATTCAATTTTGAATTATTTGCTAAAAGAAGAGGCAAACGATTTGTTAGCCAAATTTGCTCAAGAGCGCAATATTTCAGAAAGTATCATTAAACTAAAAATTGCCGATCAAATTCCACTTTTTACCATAGTGGCAAACTATCCGCAATATCATAGTTTTATTATTAGTCGCCGCAAAACACGTTCGCCTAAATTGAAACAACATTTGGAAATGTTAATTGAAAAACAAAAAATAAAATAACATATGGGTATACCAAAAACTGTGAAGTATTTCTTTGTTATTGTAGGGCTTATTGCCCTAACAGGATCAGTTATTGTTAGTATGAACAGGTATGCTTTTGTAAAAGCATCGATTGAAACTAAAGGAGAGGTTGTTGAATTGGTGTCAGTGCGATCAAGTAGTACAACGAGCAGTTCAATTACATATGCACCTTGTATTCGCTTTACGGATAAGTATGGGAGACCAATGGAATTTGTGTCCTCCATAAGTAGTAGTCCGCCTAGTTACGATGTAGGTGAGCGAGTGGAGCTTATTTACAATCCGGAAGCACCTGAAGATGCAAGAATGAAAGGCTTTTTTGCAATTTGGGGGTTGGCAAGTATTTCAGGACTTTTCGGAGCTATATTTTTCACCATTGGATTCTTGCTAATATATTCTGACAAAAGGAAGCAGTACCTTATGAAATATTTGAAACGAAATGGGCTAAGAATTACCCCAGATTATCTTTGGGTAAAGCTTAATGAATTTTATTCTGTGAACAATAAGCATCCTTATCAGATTATGGCTCAATGGAAAAATCCTGCAAACTCAGAAGTACATATTTTTAAAAGCGATAACATTTGGTTCAATCCTAAAGAATTTATTGGGACTGAAAAGATAACTGTACTTATTGATTCAAAGAACCTAAAAAGATATTTGATGGATTTACCCTTTTTACTGGATCAAAAAAGTTCCTAAATTTAAAACACCAATCTTTAAACAGACAATAAACCAAGGCCGTACACTTTATACGATAATAGTGTACGGCTTTTTTTTGAATACGAACATACCATACCAAGTTTCACAGCTATTATACTAAATAAACTTAATTCCTGTTAAAAACACTGACATGATATTGATTACTAAGTGCAGTCATTTAACTTTAGAAAAGTTAATCCAATCCGCAACCCATTTTACGAATACTATATGCTTCGAATTCTACCGATTTCACTAATTATCTTCCTTTTTTGTACCACATCATCATTCTCTAACACAGTAAAAAATGATTCACTTATTAGCATCTCGGGGCAAATCATCGAAACAACTAATTTAAGTCCAATACCGTTAGCACATCTCATTGTAAAAGGACAACGAAGCGGAAAAATTTGCGATAGTTTAGGCAGGTTTCATCTACAAGTTAAGCGGTCGGACACTTTAGTTATTTCTGCATTAGGATTCCAGAGTCAAGAATGGGCCGTTCCTTATATATTTGATAACACGCTTCCCTCTTTCTTCCAAATTCCTTTAGAGAAAATGGCCTATTTACTCCAAGAAGTCGATGTATTTGCACTGGGAACCTGGGATGAGTTTAAGGCGGACTTTGTGAAGTTAGAAATCAAAGACGATTATGTGATCAACAAACAGATCATAAAAGAACTGGCTCCATATAATACAAAACCACCCAATATAATACCACCCCAGTATAGAACGACAATAGAAGATCCTGGCATTTGGGATGCCATAGGAACGCCTGCCTCCTTCCTATTCGCAAAATTCAATCGTAAAGAAAAAAGCAAACGTAAAGTATCGAAGATGATTCGTAACGAATGGAAGCTTAAAAAACTTAGCAAAAACTACAATGCTGAAATTGTTTCGGCTAATACAGGCCTTAAAGGAGATACCCTTGAAGATTTTATGGCTTATTGCGGACCTAAAATAGAAATTACAGAAGTGACCAGTCGCTACGATATATTAGAGCAAATTGTCAATAACTACAAGGAATATCTCAAACTAAAAAAAGAGAAGTAAGCATCTAATTTATAGTTTCTAGAACAAAACTTAAAGAATCTTTTTCATTAAAAAAACACCATCAAACATCTCTCTACAACGCAGTATATAAGCAACACACCGGCATATCACCAATCGTAGCTTAACAAAAATTAACGACAAAGCACTTTCATAAATAGTCCAAAAAATTATCTTTGTAGGGCACAAAAAATAATTGACATTATTGTTGCCCTAAAAGGGAGTACTAATTGCTCTTTTTTTTGAGTGGAAGTCATTTGATTTTTAAAGTAAGACTGTTCTATCAAGTATTCTTCTGCATTTAGCAGTCTTCGAAAGTTAAGAGATTCTCCACCCCCATTAATTTGAACGTTTAATAACAAAAGCAAAATATATTTTTATGATGCAAACAGTTGATATCAAAGAGCTAAATGAGCGTATCCAGCAGGAAAGTTCCTTCGTGGATATGATTTCTATGGAAATGAATAAGGTTATTGTTGGACAAAAACATTTGGTTGAAAGCCTATTGGTTGGTTTACTATCCAATGGACACATCCTTCTTGAAGGGGTTCCCGGATTGGCAAAAACCCTAGCGATCAACACTCTTGCAACAACTATAGATGCAGACTTTAGCCGTATCCAATTTACGCCAGATCTTTTACCTGCCGACCTTATCGGTACAATGATCTATTCTCAAAAGAAAGAAGAATTTGTTGTAAAGAAAGGGCCTATTTTTGCCAACTTTATTCTTGCCGATGAGATTAACCGTGCCCCTGCTAAAGTTCAGGCTGCACTTTTAGAGTCTATGCAAGAGCGTCAGGTAACTATTGGTGAAAACACCTATAAATTAGAAGAGCCTTTCTTGGTAATGGCAACTCAGAATCCAATTGAGCAAGAAGGAACCTACCCTCTTCCTGAGGCACAGGTTGACCGTTTTATGCTTAAGGTGGTTATTAATTATCCTAAAAAAGAAGAAGAGCAGATTATTATGCGTCAGAATCTTTTAAAGGCATTCCCAATTGCATCTCAAATTCTTAAACCAGAAGATATTCTTAAGGCTCGTAATGTGGTGAAGGATGTGTATATGGATGAGAAGATTGAAAAATACATTGTAGATATTGTTTTCGCCACACGTTTCCCTGCTGATTATGGTCTGGAGCAATTCAAAGAAATGATTGCCTTTGGTGGTTCACCTCGTGCAAGTATTTCATTGGCTTCTGCTGCTAAAGCTTATGCCTTTATCAAGCGTCGTGGTTACGTTATTCCTGAGGATATTCGTGCCGTTTGTCACGATGTGCTTCGCCACCGTATTGGTTTAACCTACGAAGCTGAGGCAAACAACATCACAAGTGAGCAGATCATTTCTGAGATTTTGAATACGGTTGAAGTACCATAACAATTACGAATGAGGAATTAAGAATTACGATTAAAATTCTTTCGTAATTCTTAAACTCAACGACTTAATTATTAATTCGTAATTAACAATTCGTAATTTAACCATGGAGACTAGTGAATTATTAAAAAAAGTTCGAAAAATCGAGATCAAAACCAAAGGTTTATCTCGAAATATATTTGCAGGAGAATACCACTCTGCCTTTAAAGGTCGTGGTATGACCTTTAGCGAGGTCCGCGAATACCAATACGGCGACGACATTCGTAATATCGATTGGAATGTAACGGCTCGTTACAATACGCCATTCGTTAAACTTTTCGAAGAAGAGCGTGAAATGACCGTCATGCTAATGATCGATGTGAGTGGTTCTCGCGAGTTTGGAACCATGTCTAAACTCAAGAAGAATCAGATTACCGAAATTGCAGCAGTCCTTGCCTTTTCAGCCATTCAGAACAACGATAAAATTGGGGTTCTTTTCTTTTCGGATACCATTGAAAAGTTTATTCCTCCTAAAAAGGGAAAATCGCATATTCTACGTATCATTCGAGAATTGATCGACTTTAAACCAGAACATCGCAAAACGGATATCAATAATGCATTGCGTTATCTGACTAAGGCGATTAAAAAACGTTGTACCACTTTCGTGATATCCGATTTTATCGATGATAATGACTTTGAAAAGTCCTTAAGCATTGCCAACAACAAACACGATGTAGTGGCTCTTAAAATTTACGATAAGCGTGAAGAAGAGTTGCCATCAATAGGATTGGTTAGAATGCTCGATGCTGAAACCCGCCAATACCAATGGGTTGACACCTCTAGTTCTAAGGTAAGAAACGCTCATGCAAAATGGTGGAGAGAAAATCAATCAAAAGTTGAAGAGACTTTCAAACGATCAGGTGTCGATGTGGCAAATATCAGAACCGATCAGGACTATGTGAGATCACTGATTGCCCTATTTAAACGAAGAGCCTAAACAATTATCAATTTACGATTAACAATTTTTCATTTGTAATTAATCGTAAAACGAATAGAATAGGACATTAGAGATTTTGACTTTTCTACTTTTAAACTTTTCGACTCCCGCTACTATCGGGATGGATTTTAAAGAAATAAGATGATAAGATTACAAACAATAAGAAAACAGTTCATTAAAGGCCTGCTCCTTCTGAGTTTTGCATTGCTTCTAAACCCAGCAATGGCACAAGACAATGAAGATGGCTATAGACTTAGTGTCGCATTGGATACGAACGTGATCGCAATTGGAGATCAAATTAATCTGCAGATTTCTGTTGATCAGCCCAAAGGTATAAAGATTCATTTTCCCGTTTTCACTGATAGTATTACCGAAAACATTGAAATTATTCGTCAGTGGCCTCTTGATACAACAAAGAAAAAAGACGGTACTCTAAAAGTTAATAAGAAATACCTGATTACCTCTTTCGATGGTGGTGTTCACAAAATACCTCCTTTTGAATTCAATCTAAATGGAGAGAACATCAACAACATCATTCGTACGGATACCCTACAGTTAGGCGTTAGAAGTTTCGAAATTGATACCACAAAAGCTAATTTTGATATTGCAATGCCTATTCATACCCCAGTATCATTTGCTGAGGTCGCTCCATGGGCTGGAGGTGGTTTACTGCTTATCATCATTCTTCTTGCCGCTTATTACTTCTATCGCAGATACAAGCGTAATCAGCCTTTATTCAAAGCTGAAGTTCCTACCGAACCAGCGCATGTAACCGCACTTAGAAAACTTGAAGAAATTGACAGTCAGAAACTCTGGCAATCTGGTCATATTAAGCAATACCATTCAGACTTGACTGACACGGTTCGTAGCTATCTTGACGAGCGTTTTGGCTTGGCAACTTTGGAGTCTACTACTGATGAAACCATGGATGCTATTTCTGAAGAGATGATGCATAAGGATTTAATTTCTGATTTAAAGGTTATTTTGGAAAGAGCTGACTTGGCTAAATTTGCGAAATTTCAACCTCTACCTGATGAAAACCAACTGAGTTTGAAGTATGCTTATCGTATAGTAGAGCAGACCCTAATTAAAGAAAGCGTAATAGAAGAACCTGAAGAGGAAGCTGAACCAGCTGAATTATCAAAAGAAGAAGAAAATAAATTAGTCTAGTAAACGATCTTAGTTAACTTCTAATTTTTCATTTAAATTCTCGTTTGCTAGAACAATGAAGCAAACCACTTACAATAGGTACTTAAAATATGAATAATCTAGATTTTGCAAATCCTGAATACTTATACTTACTGCTGCTAATCGTTCCTGTTATTGCATGGTACTTTTGGCGCGATAAGAAAGCACATGCCAGCATACAGGTCTCTACTCTTAAGAGTCTGTCTAAGGCACCTAAAACTTATAAGTTTTACTTCCGTCATGCTCTTATTCTTTTGAGAGTTTTAGCCATCGCTTTTTTGGTAATTGCTTTAGCCCGACCACAATCGAGCAACGATTGGAAAAATGTAAGTTCAGAAGGTATCGATATCGTCATGTCTCTGGATATCTCAAGTAGTATGTTAGCTCAGGATTTCGAGCCCAACCGTTTAGAAGCAGCTAAAGATGTAGCGACACAATTTATTACAGGACGCCAACAAGATAAAATCGGTCTGGTTATTTTTAGTGGTGAGAGTTTTACTCAATGCCCACTAACAACCGATCATGCCGTATTAATCAACCTGTTTAGCGATATCAAATCAGGAATGATTGAAGATGGTACCGCTATTGGTTTAGGTTTAGCAAATGCTGTCAATCGTCTGAAAGATAGTGAAGCCAAATCGAGAGTGGCTATTCTTTTGACTGATGGTGTTAATAATCAAGGAGAAATTGCACCTATTACAGCAGCAGAATTAGCTAAAACTTACGGCATACGCGTTTACACGGTTGGAATAGGAACACAAGGAACAGCACCCTACCCTTTCCAAACGCCATTTGGTGTGCAAATGCAAAACATGCCTGTTGAAATCGATGAAGCCACTCTAACTGATATTGCTGAGCTTACAGGTGGTAAATACTTTAGAGCAACTGATAACAATAAGCTTAAAGCCATTTACGAGGAAATTGATCAGATGGAAAAAAGAAAGATTGAAGTAAAACAGTTTAGTACTAAAAGTGAAGCTTATAAAAGCTACGCACTTTGGGCTGCTCTGTTTCTTTTACTCGAAATTGCTTTCCGTAACAGCATTCTAAGAAACATTCCTTAAACAATTTAAGATTGAGGATTATTGATTTAAGATTAAAATAAATAACCATTGAGGTGTGAATCATCACAAACCGAGAAATCGGTACTCATCTAATAATATTTAAAAATGAACCAGTTTCGTTTTGAACATCCAGAATACCTCTACCTGTTCTTCATTATTCCTGCGCTTGTGGTGCTATACTACATCAGCTATAGAATGAAGAAAAAAGCCTTAGAGAAATATGGTGATCTATCTATCATTTCGCAATTGATGCCTTTTGCATCCTTCACGCGACCTGTCTATAAATTTGCAATCATGCTTGTGGCTTTTAGTTTTCTTATTATTGCCATAGCTGGTCCTCAGTTTGGCTCTAAACTGAGAAAAATAAAGCGTAAAGGGGTCGAAATTGTAATTGCCTTAGATGTTTCTAACTCAATGTTGGCACAAGATATTCAACCCAACCGTTTGGAAAGTGCTAAGCGTGCCATCTCTAAAATGGTTGACAACCTGAACAATGATAAAATAGGATTGATTGTTTTTGCTGGTGAAGCTTATACACAGCTACCTATCACAACTGATTACTCGTCAGCAAAACTGTTTTTATCAACCATCAATACGGATATTGTACCTATTCAAGGAACAGCTATTGGAGCAGCAATTAATTTAGCTAGCAAAAGTTTTACACCAGATAGCGAAGCAAGTAAGGCTATTATCGTCATTACCGATGGTGAAAATCATGAAGATGATGCAACATCTGCTGCCAAAGCCGCACTAGAACAAGGGATTATTGTTCATACCATTGCCATGGGATTACCTAAAGGGGCTCCTATTCCAATTAAAGGCAGGTCTGGTCAATTCAGACAAGATGAGGATGGTAATGTTGTGATATCTAAACTAAATGAGAAAATGCTTGCCGAAATCGCTGAATCTGGTGGTGGCAATATGATTAAAGCCAATAATACCACAACAGGTCTTAAAGCTTTATTCAAAGAGATTAATAAGATGGACAAAACCGAATTGGAACAAAGAATCTATTCGGCTTATGATGAGAAATTTCAATACTTCATCGCCTTTGTTCTTTTACTTATTCTGATTGAATACCTGATTCTGGATAGAAAGAATCGCCATTTTAAAGATATTCATCTATTCAGTAAATAAGCAATTTAACTCAGGATTGATTAAAAAAGATTAACATGAAAATAAGACTTAGCCTATTCATATTAGCAGTACTTAGCCTTGCTTGTTTCGAGGCAAATGCGCAGAAAGAGAGAAAATTTATTCGAAAGGGGAATGGTCTTTTCGAAGATAAAAACTTTGAGAATTCTGAAGTAGAATATCGCAAAGCTCTTGATAAAGATGTTGCCTCATTTGAAGCTGCCTTTAACTTAGGTGATGCACTTTACAAACAAAAGAAATATGATGAAGCTTTAGAGCAATTTCAAGCTTTAGCTTCAAGAGAAACAGATCCACAACGCCTGGGAATTTTGCATCACAATATTGGTAATACCTTACTCGTTAATAAAAAGATCGACGAAAGTATAGAAGCTTACAAGCAGTCTCTTCGTCACTTCCCTAATTCGAAAGAAACCAAATACAATTTGGAATACGCTCGTAAAATGAAGGAAAAAGAAGAGCAACAGAAAAAACAAAATAAGGATCAACAAAACCAAGACGATAAGGATAATAAAGACAAGAAGAAAGATCAAGATAAAAAGGATCAAAAGGATAAGGACGATCAAAAGAAAAAGCAAGACGACCAGAAAAAAGATCAGGATAAAAAGAAAGACAAAAAAGATAAGGATAAAGAGAAGCAAAAGCCAGATGAAGGTGATAAGGACAAAAAACCAAAACCTAAAGAAGGTAAAATCTCTAAGCAAGATGCGCAACGCTTGCTAAAAGCCCTTGAAAACGACGAAAAGAAAGTACAAAAGAAAGTGCAAAAAGCTAAGGCTAAAGCACAAAAGAAGAAAAAACAAAAAATTAAAAAGGATTGGTAAAACACATTGATGAATTAGGATTTAAGATTTGTGATTAAGAATCTATGATTTATTATCCAATCCTAAATCTAAAATCATCAATCAAAAATAAGTTGATATTTGAACTTCCGATTGAATTCGGAATAGACTTATTGAGTACTTACCCCAATTTTGCAAAATTATCAGTAGTTTTGGTTTTGTTTAAATTCGAACCTTTAAAAAAATAAAAAAGATTGATGAAGAGACTAGTTTTCTTATTACTTACATGTTTATTTATTAGTACTTCGGCTTTTGCCGATAAAACTAAATTTACAGCCAAAGCTCCCAATGTAGTTGCTTTAGGTGAGCAATTTCGCTTATCATACAGTATCAATGAAAAGGGCGAGAATTTAAAACTCCCTGCCATAAAAGGTTTTAGAGTTCTTATGGGACCTTCTACCTCAACCAATATGAGTACCAGTTATATTAATGGGAAGATGACTTCAACGTCATCTTACACATATACTTATGTGTTACTGGCTGAGACCGAAGGAAAATTTAGCTTCGCTCCTGCTGAAATAACCGTTGATGGCAAACGTATTAAATCCAATAGCCACACTATTGAAGTGGTTCGCCAAAGCACTAAAAATAAACAACAAGGAACGCATAGTAGCAATTCGAGACAATCGCAGAATATTACTCAAAATAATTTATACATTAAGGTTAATGTAGATCGCAAGTCTGTTTTTATGGGCGAACCTGTAAAAGCAAGCCTTAAAATTTACTCTAAAACAAGAAATGTTGTCAATATTGAACAAGTTAAAGAGCCTTCTTATCAAGGATTTTTAACTCAAAATATTGAAAGAACAACAGCAAATTCTTTTCAAGGTGAAAATGTAAATGGTGAGATATTCTATACCTATATTCTAAAAGAGGTTTTACTTTTTCCACAACACGAGGGTGAAATTATTATTGATCCTTTAGAACTTAACTGTATTGTACAATTAACGGCTCAAGCACGCTCAAGAGGTTTCTTCGATGATTTCTTTAATAATCACAAGAATGTTCGTGTTCCTCGTAAATCAAAACCTGTTAAAATACGGGTTAAACCTGTACCAAACAATGCGCCTAAAAGTTTCGATGGTGCTGTTGGTCAGTTTAAAATGAGTACACGAATCAATAAAGATTCTGTTAAGGTTGACGATGCCATTACTATGAAAGTAAAAATATCTGGTAGTGGTAATATGAAGCTTATCAATCCATTAGAATTTGATTTTCCTGCCGATTTCGAGGTTTATGATCCTAAAACGAATCAGAACTTAAAAAGTTCAGCAAAAGGAATGACAGGGTCAACAACATTCGAATATTTAATTATTCCACGTCATGCAGGTGATTTTACCATTCCTGCAAATGAGTTTACGTATTTCGATCCAAAAGCTAAGCGCTATAGAACCAAACTAAGCCCTGAATATAAAATTCATGTTGCAAAAGGTGAAGGTGGCGTTTCAAACACAACAATTAGTTCTTTCACAAAGGAAGACGTTAAGTTTATTGGAAAAGATATCCGCTTTATAAAAACCAACGCGTTTGAGCCTATTCGCAAAGGAGAAATTTTCTTTGGTACACTCAACTTTTATTTGGCATACTTATTACCTTTTTTAATTTTCGTAATGGCCTTTATCTTTAATCGAAAGCGAATTAAAGAAAATGCAGATGTGGCCAAAATGAAAAACAAACGAGCTAATCGAGTTGCAATGAAGCGTTTAAAAGCGGCATCGATAAGCTTAAAAGCGAACAAGAAAGAAGAATTTTACGATGAAATCCTTAAAGCTTTATGGGATTACATTTCAGATAAATTCAATATTCCACTATCCAACTTAAGCAAGGATAATATCAATGGAATTCTTGTTGAAAAAGGAGCTAAAGAAGAAACAATTACAGATTTCATGGAAATTCTAGACACCTGTGAGTTTGCGCGTTATGCACCCTCAAGTGGCTCATCCGAAATGGACAGCCTTTATCAGAAAACCATGGAAACAATTACCAAACTTGAAAAAAACATCAAGTAATTATGCAGAAATTTATTTACACCCTTATAGCCTTAGCTTTCTCTGTTCAAGTTTTTGCTCAAATTCAAGCAAATCCAATTCAAGAAGCTAATAACCTTTACCAGGAAGGCGAGTACGAAGAAGCGATCAAGTCATACGAATCGGTATTAGAAACGCGTGTAGAAGCTCCAGAAATCTATTTTAATCTAGCTAATGCCTATTACAAAACAGGCCAAATAGCACCAGCTATTCTAAATTATGAAAGAGCACTTCTTCTTTCACCGGAGGATGAGGATATCAAATACAATTTAGAATTGGCACAAAAAAACGTTACTGACAAGCTGGAAGTTCTTCCTGAATTCTTTGTGAGTTCTTGGGTTTCTGGTTTATGGAACAGTTTCTCAGCCAGTGTTTGGTCTTGGTTATCAATTGGATTCTTTTTCTTATTTCTGGCTTTAATGAGCCTCTACTTGTACAGTAAAATGAGTCGAATAAAAAAACTCGGTTTTTTCCTCTCAATCTTGTGTCTGCTTTCAAGTTTGGTATTCTACAATTTTGCATCAAGAATGAACGAGCAATTAACCCTTCGTGAATATGCAATTGTATTTAATCCAAGTGTTACCGTTAAAGGATCGCCAGATGAAAGTGGAACACAACTCTTTTTACTACACGAGGGTACCAAGGTTAAAGTGATTGAAGAACTTGGTGACTGGTTTAATATCAAGCTAAGTGATGGAAATCAGGGTTGGTTAAAGAAAGAAACTATTGAGATCATCTAGATTCTTAATCATAAATTAAAAAATAAGGGCAACTGTATAGTTGCCCTTATTTTTTGCCTAACAGGCTTAATAGTTCTTGACTTCTGTTTCTCCACGAAGAATCATTTGCCCATAATAGGATAAAGCTCCCAAAACCTCAGCCCCAGGAATCACATAGACAGGAGCTATAACCTCTACCCTTTCGCGTATTTCACGTACAAAGGTATCGTCCTTGGCAAGGCCTCCTGTTATTACAATTCCATCGACTTTTTCACCATCAAAACAAACGAATAGAGACGAAATAAATTTTGATACTTGATAGGCCATAGCAGATAATACTTCGGCCGCTTTCTTATCTCCAGCATCTCTCATTTGACAGACATCAAAAGCACTATGCGTCTTAAAATAAGAATATAAGCCTCCTTCACCTGTCTGCATTTTCAACATCTCTTCTTTAGAGTACTTTCCTGAATAACACATCTTTATCACATCACCCATTGGTAAAGACCCACTGCGTATCGGGGAAAATGGCCCCTCTCCATCATAAGCTTGATTCGTATCGATTACACGACCTTTTTTATGAGCTCCAATACTAATCCCTCCACCAAGATGAGCAACAATCAAATTCATATCTTCATACTCTGAATACTTGATTTTAGCATACTTTCGAGCCGTTATTTTGTGGTTTAGAGCATGAAAAATGGAACGACGCTTAAGCTCTGGTCTTCCTGTGAAGCGAGCGATTTCCTGAAGTTCGTCCACCACAACTGGATCAGCAATATATGCTTGAGCCCCTTCAATAGCATTCGCAATGCCATTAGCTAATAAACCACCTAAATTAACCACATCATCACCTAACTCAGCTGATTTAAGATCCTCAACCATTTTGGGGTTGACCGAATAAACACCCGATTCTACAGGCTTGATTAAACCACCACGGCCTATAACAACTTTAATTTGTTTTGTTTCAATATCATTTTCTTCAAGTTCCTTCAGAATCATCGAAGTACGATAATCAGCCTGCTCATTAAAAGAAGGGTATGTCCCTTTTTCCAATTCATGATGATTCATTTTTTTTAAAAATAAAGTCGAGTTGCCTTGATAAACAGCTACTCTCGTAAAAAACATTCTTGGGTTAAGCGCTAGTACTAGATCTCTCATATCATTTTGTATTTCCTGTTCATAATTTCATTAAAACTCCCATTATGAGCCTTTTAACATCCGATATATCGTGATATTACCAGACGTTGAATTTCTGATGTTCCTTCTCCAATCTGAAGTAAACGCTGATCGCGATAAAAACGTTCAATAGGATATTCTTTCATCAAACCATAACCTCCATGAATTTGAACACCCTCATCTGCAACTTGCTTAGCAATTTCGGAGCAATATAATTTCGACATAGCTGCTTCCTTTTCAAAAGGCTGTTTGTTGTCCTTTAACCAGCATGCTTTATAAAGTAAGTTTCTGGCTAACTCAATCTTCATTGCCATATCGGCTAGTTTAAAACTATTGATTTGAAATTTTGAAATCGGTTTCCCAAATTGCTTACGTGCCTTGGCGTATTCCAAAGCCATTTCGTAAGCTCCCTGTGCTAAGCCCAATCCCATGGCTGCAATGGAAAGTCGCCCAGAGTCAAGTGTCTTCAACATGATTTTTGAACCCATTCCCCTTTCACCAAGAATATTTTCTTTTGGTACTCTACAATTGTCAAAAAACATTTGAGACGTATCCGAAGCACGCCACATGAGTTTACCATGCATAACCTGACTGTTCCATCCCTCAGTTCCTTTTTCAACTAAAATACAAGTGAACTCCTTTTTCTTATCATTTATAGAAGAAACTGCCTGTACGGTAACGCCTGAGGTTTGCGCATTCGAGCCATTGGTAATAAAAATTTTAGATCCGACAATCTCCCACTGCTTTCCTAGATCTTTCACATAGGTTTTCGAGCCTCTTGAATCCGATCCAGCTTCTGGTTCGGTTAAACCGAAAGCCCAAAGTTCATCTCCCGTACAAAGACCTGGTAAAAATTTCAACTTCTGCTCTTCAGTACCAAAATTATATATGGGGCCAATCCCTAATGAATTGTGGGCTGCTAAAGTTGCGGCATGGGATCCATCCACTCTAGCAATTTCTTCTACAGCGATAATATAGGATAAATAATCACTACCCTGCCCGCCATACTTCTCTGGAATTTGCATACCAAAAAGCCCCAGTTCTCCCATTTTCTTGGTCAATTCAGGCGAAAACTCTTCTTTTTCATCTAATTCAGCAGCAAGAGGTTTAATCTCTCTTTCAGCAAAATCGCGAACTGCCTTTCGTATTATGTGATGTTCTTCGTTTAAAAAAGGATCCATAGGCTGTATATTTATCTTGTTGATGATAAGTTAAGGATTATTTCAACACTCTACTTCATTATAATTCTAACTCTTTTCACTCCATATCATTTAAATAAGCTTTAGGAATAGGGAACGACTGATTTAAAAGTGCCGAAGCCATTGTCTTACCCTGAGCATCAATCATCAATGATTTTGTCCCACCACCATCTAAAGATTCTTCCAAAAGAAAATTCAAAGCCAATAAATTATCCAACTCATATCGTTTCACGTTCCCCTTACAAATACCTTTAAACATCGTTTTCACGACCTCAGAGCTTAAGCTCGATTTCAAATAATTATAAATGGATTCCGATCTGGCCAATACGCCAATATTAAAGGTATCCCCCTTGTCTCCAGAACGGGCCATACAAACTCTCCTAAGTGGCACATTCGCCATCTCCATATTAGAATACATCTCATTGGAAGTCATATGCGATTTTGATTTCTCTACATCAAAATCAGCTTCATTTCCAAGAACGGAATCAATATCATAGGTTTCTTGAATGTCTCCCTTTGAATCTAAAACATGCACAGTCGTTTGAATCAATGTTTTAGGAATTAGTGTTGGCCAATAAGTCATTACCTGCTGTGCACGGGCTCTTCCTCCTATCACAGCCACACCTGGAGGACCACTCAAAATCAGTGGAGCGATGCTTGTTGAAAAGGCTTTGATTTTTTCAATATCATCATCGTAAACGGAAAATCGTAAAAGAATTTCATTGGGATCGATATCCTCAACCAAATCTTGATGGCAAGCGTTATAACCAATGTATTCGGTATTGGTTTTCTTATAATCTAGATTCAGCCTTTGCCAAAATATCTTTTCAAATTCGCGAGCTTTATTTAAAACACGTCCTCCTGAAATTACGATAGAACTTACAGCCTTATAGCCGTCCTCGTATGCCATCGAGACTTTTAGAAAATGAGTTGAAGGGTGCCCTTTTGCATTTTTAACCAACACTCTATTGGGTGCCAATTCTTTTAATTCTACCTGACTAAAATCAGCAACCACATCTGGACTAATATAATGCTTAGGATCGCCCATTTCGTAAACCAGCTGTTCTCGAATGGTATCGCGACTAATCAGTCCACCCGTATTGGGATGTTTATAGACCTCAAAACTGCCATCGCAATTCATTTCAACTATTGGATACCCCATATTATTCCACTTCTCAACCTTTTGCCAATCGGTAAAATTACCACCACTGGCTTGTGCACCACACTCAATAATATGACCTGCAACCAATCCTGCAGCTAGTTTATCCCAATCATCTAAATCCCATCCAAGCTCATGGATAAAAGGCGCCATGGTAATCGATGTGTCGGTTACTCTACCGGCAAGAATTAAATCAGCACCACTTTCTAGGGCTTTTAATAAAGGAGGTACACCCAAATAGACATTTGCTGATTGAATATGATCCTTAATGTGAGCAAAATCATCACCGGTTTCCATATCGGTAAACAGGGCATTCTCAGGATAAAACTCGTCAATGCGTTCAATAATATTATCGCCTATAACAACTGCAATTTTCAGATCGACACCTTTATACTTTAACTCAGAAAGAATTTTACGAGCACAAGCTAAAGGATTTATTCCTCCAGCATTGGTAAGCATCCTTACCTTTTTGGCTTTCATCAATTCAGCCACATCAACAATCTGATCGACAAAATCGCCCACATAGCCCATGTCTTCATTTTTAAGCTGTTGTTTTCGAAGGATACTCATGGTCACTTCAGCCAAAAAATCTGAAGAAATATAGTCCACGTCTCCACCTTCTAACTGCCGCCTTAAAACCCCAAGATCATCTCCCCAAAAGCCACCGGCATTTGCTATTCGAATTTTATCTTTCATATGTCTATCTTTTAATTAACAGTTGGAAATACTTTATCTCCAATTGTATAAATTCATAATTTCTCCTACGCCTCAATCAATTTTATTAGTTCCATTTGACTTTTTACCTGTTCACCTTCTTTTATTGCTATTTCAGATACCACACCATCAAAAGGTGCCAATATGCTATTTTCCATTTTCATGGATTCCAGAATAAGTAAGACATCTGACTTTTGAATTTTCTCACCAGCCTTTACATTAATCTTAACCACTTTACCAGGAAGAGGTGCCACGATACGATCTCCCAAGCTTCCATCACTATCAAAATTCTCATTGAAGAGTTCATTGCTGGAGTCTGACCAACGTCTCAAGCTAACAAGAATACCTTTACATGAAATATGTGCTTCATTTCGCTCATCCTTTGAAATATAAAACACATAGATCTTTCCATTATAAATCAGATTAATACAATTGTCATTCAATTCTAATTTCTCAAAACAATACTGATGACCATCAATCTCATAAGTCATATTATCGATACAAGAAACTTCAATCGTTTTATCATCGTGAGTTAACTTAAAGACCTTTCGGGCATTACGCCAATAGCCCATTTCTTCCCAAATATTCTTTGCCTGATCTATCTGCAAATCGTAATGTGAGAAAGCAATGTAGAATAAAGCCGGATTAATAGATGTCTGATCCTCTTTCATACGAATCAGCAGCTCCTTCTCGTTATCCTTACAAAAATGTGTTGAGATTTGATTTTGATGATACTCTTCTGTCCCAATCAGATTCTTAAGAAAATGAATGTTGTTTTTAATACCATGAATGTGATAGTCCGATAAAGCTTGCTTTAAACCATCAATAGCTAAGTCTCTTGTTTCATCCCACACAATCAATTTCGAAATCATAGGATCAAAATCTGGAAAAATGGTGCTGGCATTCGAGAGTGAAGAATCAACACGTAATTTTGTATTCGTCACAATAGGTTCCTTATAGAACTCAATATCTCCAGGGGCAGGAATAAAATCATGCTCAGGATCTTCCGCATAGATTCTGGCTTCAATGGCATGACCATTCAAAACAATATCCTCTTGCTTATATCTGAGTTTCTTACCTGATGCGATCGCCAACTGTTCTTCAACCAAGTCGATACCTGTAATCATTTCGGTAACGGGATGTTCAACTTGAATTCTAGTATTCATCTCCAGAAAATAGAACGAACTGTTCTCATCCACTAAAAACTCAATGGTACCTGCATTAGAATAACCCAAAGCTTGAGTTAAACGAACCGCTGCATTTCCCATCTTTTCTCTAAGTTCAGGGTTTACACTTGCGGATGGTGCTTCTTCAATGATTTTCTGAAAACGACGCTGTATGGAGCATTCTCTCTCAAATAAATGAATGGCATTCCCATGTTTATCGGCCAAAACCTGAACCTCAATATGGCGTGGATTTTCAATATAACGTTCCAATAATACTTCTCCGTCGCCAAAGTATTTTTCAGCCTCACGAGATGTAGCCGAAATAGCCGATTCCAAATCTGATTTTGATCTGACAATTCGCATCCCTTTACCACCTCCACCTGCTGCTGCTTTCACCAAAACAGGAAACTGCAATTCAGTAGAATTCTTTAATAAGGTAGCCTTATCTCCAATAATTCCCTGTAATACAGGTAAATTCTGTAAAACTGCAAATTCCCGTGCATTCACCTTATTTCCCATCAACTCTATGGACTTTGCATCTGGACCAACAAAATCAATATTAGCCTCTGAACATGCCTTTGAGAATTCTGGATTCTCAGCAAGAAATCCATAACCTGGGTGAATGGCATCAGCCTTATTTTCAATAGCAATCTTAATTATTTGTTGCTTATCCAGGTAAGTTGACAACAGATCATCTCCTTTAAGAGGATAAGCCTCATCAGCTAAACGAACATGATCAGCATCCTTATCTTTATCAGAATAAATGACCAAGGTCGAAATACCCAATTTATGGGCCGTTCGAATAATTCGAACCGCAATTTCACCTCTATTTGCTATAAGTAGTCGTTTATAATACATCTCTATCTATTATTTCACCCAATTCGGTTTCCTTTTTTCCAGGAAGGAATTCATACCTTCTTGTCCTTCATCTGATTTTCTTAAATCAGCTATCATTTTAGCCGTATAAGTCATGGCTTCTTCATGACTTAGTCTATTACTCATATCGTAAAGTAATTGCTTACACTGTGAAACGGCAATAGGTCCACTTGTACCAAGATTATGAATCAATTCTTCCAGCTTTGCTTGTCTTTTCTTCTTCCCCAATGACCAATTTACAAGGCCATACTTTTCAGCCTCTTTCCCCGAGAAACGGATTCCAGTAAGCATCAGTTCTTTAGATTTATATTCCCCTACTCGTTTCATGACATAGGGCGAAATACAAGCTGGAACAATACCAATCTTAACTTCGCTAAGGGAAAAAACAGCTTTCTTATCGGCCAATACAAAATCACATGCCGCCAATAAACCATTAGCTCCACCAATAGCAGCTCCATGAACTAAGGCTATTGTCGGAAATTTACACGTATAAATGCTATTGAAACATTGGGATAATTTAAAACTCTCCTCATAATTCTCTTCATGAGTGTAATCAACCACTGATTTCATCCATTTTAGATCTGCTCCAGCACAGAATGAGGGTCCTTTACCTTCAATAATAAGCAAACGAATTTCTGTATAATCCATTTTATCAACCTCCCCAAAGCAATGAATCAATTCTGATATCATTGTTTCGTTAAAGGCATTGTGTATCTCAGGTCGGTTCAAATAAAGGTAACCGATCTCATTCTCTATTTTAAATTCTATTGTTTTATACATGATTTCTATTTCAATCAATTTTCAAATAACACTTCGATTACATTCTAAAAACACCAAATTTTGGTTCTCCATATTCTTTATTTTGCGAAGCTGCAATTCCTAAAGCAAGAACTTGTCTGGTTTCCAATGGATCTATAATGCCATCGTCCCACATTCGTGATGTACTATAATAGGGAGATCCTTCATCTTCGAATTTCTGTAGGATATTATCTCGTAGTTTATTTTTATCTTCCTCTTCAAACACCTGTCCTCGAGATTTTAACTGCTGTTCCTTGACTTGAACCAGAACACCTGCCGCCTGCTCACCTCCCATTACTGATATTCTGGCATTTGGCCACATCAATAACAAACGAGGCTCGTAAGCACGTCCGGCCATAGCATAATTTCCAGCTCCAAAGGAACCACCTACAATAACAGTAAACTTGGGGACTTGTGCATTGGCAACGGCATGTACCATTTTGGCTCCATCACGGGCAATGCCTTGATGTTCGTATTCTTTCCCAACCATAAATCCCGTAATATTTTGAAGGAATACCAAAGGAATTTTACGCTGACAACATAGCTCGATAAAATGAGCCGCTTTAAGAGATGTTTCTGAGAAAATAATACCATTATTGGCAATAATACCCACTGGATAGCCCATTATTCGTGCAAATCCTGTTACGATGGTTGGTGCAAATCGCTCCTTAAATTCATTAAAGGAACTCCCGTCAACAATTCTCATTATGAGTTCACGAGCATCAACAGGTTTCTTTAAGTCCAAAGGAGCTAATCCATACAATTCTGAAGGATCGTAGGCAGGAGCTTCAGCCTTTAGTTTATCCAAAGTTTGTTTTTGAGGAGCTGGAATTGATTCGAAAATATTACGACAAATTTGGATGGCATGTCTATCGTTTTCTGCCAAATAATCAGCGACTCCAGAAGTAGATGTATGCACTTCAGCACCACCCAACTCCTCTGCTGTGACTTCTTCACCTGTTGCTGCTTTCACCAAAGGTGGTCCACCAATAAAGATGGTCCCTTGTTCTCTAACAATAATCGTTTCATCACTCATGGCAGGCACATAAGCTCCACCAGCAGTACAGGAACCCATCACCATAGCGATCTGAGGAATTCCTTTAGCTGACATTTGCGCCTGATTAAAGAAGAATCGACCAAAATCAAGTTTATCTGGAAATACATTAGCTTGTTCTGGAAGGAAAGCTCCTCCTGAATCGACCATGTAAATACAAGCCAAGTGATTTTCCATTGCAATCTCTTGAGCTCTAATATGCTTTTTTATCGTTGATTGGTTGTAAGTTCCACCTTTCACAGTCGCATCATTAGCAATAATAATGCATTCTCGTCCTTGTACAACACCAATTCCAGTAACAATACCAGCCGAAGGGAATTTATTATCGTATTGATTATAAGCTGCAAGTGGTGAAAGTTCTAAAAATGGCGTGTTTTTATCTAGAAGAAGTTCAATTCTATCACGAACCAAAAGCTTTCCTCTAGAGAGGTGTTTTTCTCTTGCTTTAGGGTCAGCATCCTCAATAACTGATTTCAGTTTTTGACGATATTCGTCCACCAAAGCCCTATAAGTCGCTTTGTTGGAAAGAAACTCTTCTGATTGTGTATCTATTTTTGATTTTAAGCGGTACAATGTTTTTCATTTTTCGTGAGACAACTGAACAGAGTTTGTTCATTATATTCATCAAGTCATCATATTCAAATATTACTTGAATATAAATCAAATTTAAACAAAATACTAACCGATCCGTTTTTCCTAATTAAAATAATCGCTCTCGAAAAACAAGATTTATATAACTTATTTATAACCTTTTTGGACCATCACAGACACATTCTTCCTCAAATAATTCCTTTCCAACTCATAATCAACACTTCCCATTATTTCATAAGATGAACATCTCTTTGAGGAAATGGAATTGTGACTCCATTCTTTCTAAAAGCCTCATCAATGGCGAATCTTAAATCACTTTTAATATTTTCAACTAAAAAAGTCTCCTTCACCCAAAAATACAATTGAAAATCGAGCGAAGACTCCCCAAAATTGTTAAAACGAACAAAGGGCACTGGCTTATCAGCAATCTTAGAATTATTCATAGCACAAGCTTTCAACAAGTCACTTACCAATTTAACATCAGAACCATAAGCCACACCAACTTCCACAAAAAAACGTGTTTTAAAATCGATATGACTCCAATTAATAATTCGATCATTAACAAACTTCGAATTCGGTACAATCATCACGATATCATCCCTTGTTCTGATTTTAGACGTTCTCAAACCGATTTCTATCACCTTACCAACTGTATCGTCGTCTAATTGAATCACATCATTAATCTGTAAGTTCCTTTCTACAATTAAGACTATACCTGAAGCAATATCATTGAAGAGTTGTTGAATACCCAAACCAACTCCAACCAAAAGAGCAGCGATACTGGCCAATAAAACAGAAATTTGTACGCCTATCGTATCGAGCAAAGCAATAACAACGATTACCCAAGTTAGATATTTTACAAATAAAAAAACAGACCAATAAACACCTTGATCACTCTCACGTTTAGAAATAAAACGCTTAAATACACGCTTTAATATTCTTAATGCAATAACAGTTCCTATAACTACGCCAATAACAATTAAAACACCGTATACAGTCAAGCTAAAATTCTTAGACGTAATCAGACTGTAATTCAAAAATTCACTTATTCCCATTTATAAATTCGTTTCAAAAAAATCATTGCTTTACAAAAAGTAGCAAAGCCTTATTGTATTCTATAGATTTAAAGCCTGAGCAACAATCTCAGCTATATCAAGGTTCTCAACTTCTTCCTCTTTATTTTTAAACTTTATACCATCAGTCAACATCGTCATACAAAACGGGCAGGCAGTTGCCAACTTATTCACCTTTTGTTCAAGAACATCTTCTGTGCGTTCGATATTGACTTCTTTATCGCCTTTTTCTGCATCCTTAAACATTTGAGCTCCTCCAGCTCCACAACAAAGAGCAGAACTCTTGCAGCGCTTCATCTCTTTCACTTCTCCATAAACAGCTTTTACAATGTTTCTTGGCGCATCATATATCTTATTGCCTCTACCTAGATAACATGGATCGTGATATGTGATAGATTGATTTTCAAAAGGGTTCTTATCTAATTCTAATTTCCCTCTCTTTATCTGATCATCTAAAAACGCTGTATAATTAATGACCTCGTAATGCCCCCCTAAATCAGGATATTCATTTTTAAGCGTATTGTAACAGTGAGGGCAGGTACAAATAATCTTCTTGATACCATAACCGTTCAGAATCTCTATATTCTGCATGGCTTGCATCTGAAACAGCATCTCATTACCTGCTCGTTTTGCTGCATCACCAGTACAACTTTCTTCGGTACCTAAAACAGCATAACTTAATTCAAGGTGATTCAATATTTTTGCAAATGAACGTGCCACTTTCTGATAACGAAGATCAAAAGCTCCAGCACATCCTACCCAATACAAAAACTCAACCTGTTCACCTTTTGTAGCAACATCGGCCATTATGGGGATATCTATTTTCGTGTCTTTATTCATATTCTAATATCATTTTTTATCTAGTACCGTATTGTCAATTTTATTAATGAATTTAATCCCAAACATAGCGTTCGTCATGTTCAATATTGTAATGTTTAAGAAAGCCTTTGTATTCTTCTTTAAAAGGAACCTTTTTATGATGTTCTTCTTGTTTCTCAATATAATCGATCACCACATCAACATCAGAAGACTTAACTGAAAACCCACCATAACCATTTTGCCAATAGAAATTTTCATATTGTTTGCCTTTAGATTTTATCCATTTTGAAGAATGCGATTTTAATTCCTCAATAAGATTCATCAAAGCAATCTTTCTTGATAACAAACAGAGTATGTGTATGTGATCAACATATCCGCCTACAGCAATCGGATATGATTCTTTGTTTTTACATATACCAGCCAAATACGAAAATAATTCACTCTTGATTTGCTCATCAATAAAAGGGTATCTCCTTTTTGTGCTGAACACAATATGAATGTAATTTTTAACTAATGACTGTGGCATAACGTCCTTTTTATTTCGCCCCCTTGGGGCTTTATATTTTATTTAAACTCTGATCTTATATTTCAGGGCTACACCCTGACCTCATTTATTCTGCCCCTTTGGGGCTAAAAATATAACTGTATTATTTTATTCCTATGTTATAATCAAACCACAAAAAGGGTGTAATAAATAACTAATGACTAAGGCATGACTTCCTTTTTATTTCGCCCCCTTGGGGCTTTATATTTTGTTTAAAACCTGATCTCATATTTCAGGGCTACACCCTGACCTTATTAATTCTGCCCCTTTGGGGCTCATTTCTCGTCACAGTATCATAGTGAAACCCCAAAGGGGCGAAATAAATTAGATATAAACATCATCAGACTATTCGGCCCATTTCATTCTATCCTCTGGAGAATATTGCCATGGGGCACCATTATTTTCAATATTTGCGAACATAGCATTCAATCCGGCTGGTGCCGAAGCTTCCTCCATAACCAAATACCTTCGCATATCCATAATCAAATTTGGATGACTTATTTCTATAGGACATTCCTGGGCACATGCATTACATGATGTACAAGCCCAAATCTCTTCTTCACTAATATAATCCCTGATTAAACTCTTGGCATCTTCTTTGCCTTTAATTAAAAGAGAGCCCTTTTCATTCATTCGCTGTCTTAAATCAACAAATATTTTTCGTGGAGATAAGCGCTTACCTGTCATATTTGCAGGACAAACATCGGTACAACGACCACATTGTGTACAAGCCAAAGAATCCATATAATTTCGCCATGTAACATCCTCAATATCTTTAACTCCAAAGCGAGTGACTTCTTCACTATCATCATAAGCCGCTTCAGGATCAAGCATCAATTTCACTTCTTTGGTTACAGAATCAAGGTTTGGATATTTTGTTAATGGCTCAAGATTAGATAGAAAAACATTCGGAATAGATAAAAAAACATGGAAATGCTTTGAATAAGGCAAGTAGTTCGCAAAAACAAATATTAGTAGAATATGAACCCACCATCCTGATTCTTGCAAAGTTCCAAAGTCCATAGAAGTCCATTGAATAATTTGAGAAGAGACAGGATAAACACCTAAAACCTCATTGGAATGATTACTGATATAAGCCAAATTATACACCAGTAAAGACAGCATTAAGAAACCAATAAAATACAATGACAATTGAGCATCCATATTCGTTTTTGGTGTCACCTCAACACCCTTAAAACGAGATATGTTCATGAAACTTCTTCTGATGATGAAGAAAATAATGAAAATGAGAATAATAAACGCAAAGACATCTCCTGATGCCATAATCACATCATAAAATGCACCCATAAATGCAAAGGTCCGATCAGATCCTACAAGGCCATCAAAAACCATTTCGATACTCCCGAAAGTGATTACTAAAAACCCCCAGAAGACTAAGGCATGCATTAAACCAATTACGGGTTTTCTAAAAATCTTACTCTGCCCAAAAGCTACATTCAATGTACGTGTAATGCGGGCCGATATATTCTTAATGGGATATGAAGACTTGGTCAGTTTAAAAAAGGCTCTCAAGCGAAATACCGACCAAACAAAAACCCCTAGGGTAATGAGAAGTACAACTGTAAATAGGGTTTGCTTTATCATGATGTATAGGCTTAGCTTATAGGTTTTA
>Ga0209379_10000248_pt1 | contig 55488 bp, 50 predicted proteins | sample tdDd001_FD_187124 | JGI IMG/M metagenome (GOLD analysis project Ga0209379, IMG submission 187124) | Marine sediment microbial communities from the Atlantic coast under amendment with organic carbon and nitrate - tdDd00.1 (SPAdes)... | ecosystem: Environmental > Aquatic > Marine > Coastal >... | reverse complement strand
CCTAACAAAAAACTCTGTATCAGATACCTACTCAGCATCTATAACGTGCACCTCTCGAAGGGCGCAGCCCGTTCTAAATTCTCGTAGGACGAAGTCCGTTCTCGAAGCGCAGCGTTCTAATTTCTCGCAGGGCGCAGCCCGTTCTCAACTACTCTGCGTCACCCAGGATCACTGAGTCTAACGCGATGATCATCATATCGTTGAAAGTCGTCTGACGCTCATCTGAAGTCGTTTGCTCACCAGTCTTGATGTGGTCAGAAACAGTACAGATAGTCAGAGCTTTAGCACCGTATTCAGCACAAACGCCGTAGATACCCGCCGCTTCCATCTCAACACCTACGATGCCGTACTTGTCCATTACGTCGAACATTTCTGGATCTGGTGTGTAGAAGAGCTCTGCAGAGAACAGGTTACCAACTTTTACTTCAATGCCACGAGCTTTTGCTGCATCTTCTGCTGCACGTACCATTTTGTAGTCAGCGATAGCAGCAAAGTCATGACCTTTAAAGCGAATACGGTTCACTTTAGAGTCAGTACAAGCACCCATGCCGATAACAACGTCGCGAACTTTAATGTCTTCGCTTACTGCGCCACAACTGCCTACGCGGATAATTTTCTTCACGCCAAAGTCTTTGATAAGTTCAGTCGCGTAGATTGAGCACGATGGGATACCCATACCGTGACCCATTACTGATACTTTACGACCCTTGTAAGTACCCGTGAAGCCGTACATGTTTCGTACGTCACATACCTGTACAACATCTTCCAAGAAGGTTTCTGCAATGTATTTAGCACGTAGCGGGTCACCCGGCATTAGAACAACATCTGCGAATGCACCCATTTCTGCGTTGATATGTGGAGTTGCCATGATTCAATTTCCTTAGTTAGAAATGACAAAATAATAGAGGGACATGCCCTCTATTTTAATTAAACCGTTTTGATTACAGGAAGTTTTTACCGTAATCCATTGGTGAGATACCAAAGTGACTCGCCAGTGTCTGACCGATATCAGCGAAGGTGTCACGTAGACCAAGAGAGCCCGCTGGAACTTTTGGACCGTAAACAATCACTGGGATATGCTCACGAGTGTGGTCTGTGCCTGGCCAAGTTGGATCACAACCGTGGTCAGCCGTCAGAATAAGCACATCATCTTGTTCCATTAACTCTAGTACTTCGTTGATACGACCGTCGAAATATTCTAGTGCAGCAGCATAACCCGCTACATCACGGCGGTGGCCGTATGCTGAGTCAAAATCTACAAAGTTAGTGAATACGATAGTGTTATCGCCAGCTTGCTTAATTTGCTCTAGCGTTGCTTCAAACAGAGCTGGGATACCTGTTGCTTTCACTTTCTTAGTGATGCCGCAGTTAGCGTAGATATCAGCAATCTTACCGATTGAAACGACATCACCTTGCTTCTCTTCTACCAGTTTTTGTAGAACGGTTGCTGAAGGTGGCTCAACAGACAGGTCACGACGGTTACCCGTACGCTCAAACTGACCTTTACCAGCACCAACAAATGGACGAGCGATAACACGACCGATATTGTAGTCTTCAAGCTCTTCACGAGCGATTTGGCATAGCTCTAGCAGGCGGTCAAGACCGAAAGTCTCTTCGTGACAAGCAATCTGGAATACTGAGTCAGCTGAAGTATAGAAGATTGGCTGACCTGTCTTCATGTGCTCTTCACCAAGATCATCAAGAACTTGCGTGCCTGATGCGTGGCAGTTACCCAAGAAGCCATCCAGGCCTGCACGCTCAAGGATGCGGTCTGTCAGTTCTTTAGGGAAGCTGTTCTGTTTGTCTGTAAAGTAACCCCAGTCAAACAGAACCGGAACACCAGCGATTTCCCAGTGACCAGACGGAGTGTCTTTACCAGAAGATAGCTCCGCTGCGTGACCGTATGCGCCAATGATTTCTGCATCAGCATCCAGACCCGGAGCGAAGTTACCTGTGGACTCTTTATGAGCCATTGCAAGGCCAAGCTTAGATAGGTTTGGTAAGCGAAGTGGACCACTACGATCCGCATTGTCCGCAAGACCTTTATCACACTGCTCTGCGATATGACCCAGGGTATCAGAACCCACATCACCAAAGTCTTTTGCATCAGCCGTTGCACCGATACCAAATGAGTCTAAGACTAAAATAAATGCTCTTTTCATTATTGCTTCCTCAATTGGTCGAGAGCAAAAGCTTCAATCAACCAATCTTATTAATATTATATTAAGCCCTGAACAGCTGGAGTCGCAGCCAACAAGGCTGCAACTTCATCTCTAGGGTTTAAACGTCTTCAGCGCGGATCTGGCGATAAACTTCAGGTGTTGGTGTGTATTCACCACCTACTGTAATTGCCTTCTTCAGCGCATCTGCCGCTTCCTGCCACTGCTCTTCTGTGCGAGCATGAATAACAGCAAGAGGCTTGTCGTTAGATGCTTGTTCACCTAAACGGATGAATTGGTCAAAACCTACCGCATAATCAATCGTGTCTGTCGCAACACGGCGACCACCACCCATTGATACAACCGCCATACCAATCGCACGAGTATCCATTGCTGAAACGACACCAGATTCATCAGCATAAACTGGCTTAACAATTTCAGCTTTATCCAGGTAGTTATCGTAGTTCTCAACGAAGTCAGCAGGACCACCAAGGCCGGCAACCATTTTACCAAAGCACTCAGCCGCTTTACCGTTATCTAGCACTTCCATCAGCTTAGCACGTGCATCTTCTGTGTTATCAGCCAGTTTAGCCAGTACTAACATTTCAGCACATGACGCCATAGTGACTTCTAGAAGACGAGGGTTGCGGTATTCACCAGTCAGGAATTGAACGGCTTCACGAACTTCTACTGCGTTACCCGCCGATGAAGCCAGAACCTGGTTCATATCAGTAAGAATGGCTGTTGTCTTAGTACCAGCACCATTTGCTACAGCAACGATTGATTTCGCTAGTTCTTCTGACGCTTCGTAAGTTGGCATAAATGCGCCTGAACCTACTTTTACGTCCATAACCAGTGACTCAAGACCAGCAGCCAGTTTCTTTGACAGAATTGATGCTGTGATCAGTGAGATGTTATCTACTGTCGCTGTAATATCACGAGTGGCGTAAACACGCTTATCCGCTGGAGCAAGATCGCCAGTTTGACCGATAATCGCTACGCCAGCGTCTTTAGTCACATCACCAAATACTTCGTTGGTTGGTGTGATGTTGTAGCCTGGAATTGACTCAAGTTTGTCTAGCGTGCCGCCTGTATGGCCAAGACCACGGCCAGAGATCATAGGAACAAAGCCACCACATGCTGCAACCATAGGACCAAGCATGAGTGAAGTAACATCACCGACACCACCGGTTGAGTGTTTATCAACGATCGGGCCGCCAAACTCTTTGTGGCTCCAGTCAATGACCATACCTGAGTCACGCATAGCACACGTTAGTGCGATACGTTCTGGCATTGTCATCTCGTTGAAGAAAATAGCCATGGCAAACGCTGCAATCTGACCTTCAGATACAGTGTTTTTTGCTACGCCCTGGATAAAGAAGTTGATTTCGTCGGCAGTCAGAACTTCGCCGTCACGTTTTTTACGAATGATTTCTTGAGGTAAGTACATTAGATCCTCCCATGCTTTGTGCAGCAAGGTTGTAAGGTAAAGAGGTAATGTGGAGTGGCGAATTACCACCCCACCAAACAGACTTTCTTGTTATCCGTTCTCTAAATATTTGACATTGCGGCGCCAAATACGATGAGACAATTAGTAAGCTGCTGGATCAGCAGTCTCGTCTGTTACTTCTAATGTATTAAGTAGGTTAGTCAGCAGGCTTGACGCACCGAAACGGTAGTGACGCGCATCAACCCAGTTGTCACCCAGGATGTCATCAGCCATTGCTAAGTACGCTTGTGCATCTTCAGCAGTACGTACGCCACCAGCTGGTTTGAAACCAACAGTTTCTGCAACGCCCATATCGCGAATAACTTCAAGCATCATGCGAGCGTATTCTGGAGTTGCGTTTACTGGCACTTTACCAGTTGAAGTTTTAATGAAGTCTGCACCCGCTTTGATACAGATTTCAGAAGCTTTCTTGATTAGTGCTTCTTCTTTTAGCTCACCCGTTTCGATGATCACTTTTAGAAGAATGTCACCACACGCTTCTTTACATTGCTTAACTAGCTCGAAGCCAACTTCTTCGTTACCTGCCATTAGAGCACGGTAAGGGAATACTACGTCTACTTCATCTGCACCGTAAGCGACTGCCGCTTTAGTCTCAGCAACTGCGATTTCAATATCGTCGTTACCGTGTGGGAAGTTAGTTACAGTCGCGATGCGAACTTCTGGTGTACCTTGCTCACGAAGTGTCTTCTTAGCAATAGGAATAAAGCGAGGGTAAATACAGATTGCAGCTGTGTTACCTACCGCTGATTTAGCGTCATGACAAAGTGAGATAACTTTCGCGTCAGTGTCGTCATCATTCAGCGTAGTTAGGTCCATTAGTTTAAGTGCACGTAGTGCTGCTGCTTTTAAATCGCTCATTTCTATCTCCGATCAATATTCAAAAATTTTACTGCTCAACCCGACTTTCGAGTTGGCGATGTAGTCATTAATGAACGGACTTGGTTCCTTGAAGACTCGGCATATACAGCGAATTCATATGCCAATTGCTATCCTTGTCACCGCACAGTACCAGTTTGGTCTATGGCACAACAATCTACGATTGCGGTGTCTAACGTATATGGGCTTAAGCCCAAGCAACTCTAGGTTGCTGCCAGCGCCAATCATACTCCTTGTATCAATTATCGCTAGCTAAAAAACCTTTCAATAATCCATTGATAGGTTACACCACCTAAGTAAACGCCGACGATGCCCATAACACCCGCAAGAACAGGGGGCGCAGGTACCGGCAACTTAATGGCGGAAAACAGGACTCCAACAACAAAACCCGCTAGGGTTGCGAGGACAACTTCATACATAAGTTTGACCCTACTTTCTATAGATACCTACATTATAGATATTTGTCGCAGAACTGTAGTGGCTCATAGAGCGCAAACGGTTTGTATCTCAAAAAAGATTCTGCTTAACGTTTGCTCAGTCTTAATCACCTGCAAACACTCAGAACCCGCTCACCTAAATCTGATTTAGGTACGTTAATCAAATCTGGTCATACACTGGGTAATCGCAGTTTCGAGTTTTTTACAAATATTCTTCAAAGTAGTGGCAGCGAGAAACCTGTTTCACTTGAGGCTCTTATCGCGTTCACTACGCCGAAAAATAAAAAAACCCCGCAGTAACAGAGTTACTACGGGGTTTTGTAAAACGGCGTCTATATAATCTTTCGCTTACTAAATTAGAAAGATAGGAAGAAGCCAGCGATTGTCGCTGCCATTAGGTTAGATAGCGTACCAGCACAAACCGCTTTAACACCCATACGAGCGATGTCGTGACGACGGTTTGGAGCTAGACCACCTAGACCACCTAGTAGAATCGCGATAGAAGAAAGGTTCGCGAAACCACATAGAGCAAATGCGATGATAGCTTGAGTCTTCTCAGACATTACTGCACCTGTCGCTGCAACAACTTGAGCGTTCTCGCCAACGTAAGGTACGAAGTTTAGGTAAGCTACGAATTCGTTAACAACTAGTTTCTGACCGATGAATGAACCAGCAACTGTTGCTTCAGCCCAAGGTACACCGATTAGGAATGCTAGAGGAGCGAATAGCCAACCTAGAAGTAGTTCTAGAGTTAGGTTTTCCATACCGAACCAACCGCCAACGCCACCTAGGATACCGTTGATTAGAGCGATTAGACCGATGAATGCTAGTAGCATTGCACCTACGTTTAGAGCAAGTTGTAGACCAACTGATGCGCCGCCTGCTGCTGCGTCGATAACGTTAGCTGGCTTGTCGTCACCACCGTCGATGTCATCACCTAGATTCTCATCTGGCGTGTCAGTTTCAGGTTTAATGATTTTAGCGAATAGTAGACCACCAGGTGCTGCCATGAATGATGCTGCTACAAGGTACTCTAGAGGTACACCCATAGATGCGTAACCTGCTAGTACACCACCAGCAACAGACGCTAGACCACCACACATTACTGCAAATAGCTCAGACTGAGTCATTTTTGGTACAAACGGACGAACCACTAGAGGTGCTTCAGTTTGACCAACGAAGATGTTAGCTGCTGCAGACATTGACTCGGCACGTGAAGTACCTAGTGCTTTTTGTAGACCGCCACCAAGAATCTTGATAACCCACTGCATTACACCAATGTAGTAAAGTACAGAGATAAGTGCAGAGAAGAAGATTAGCGTTGGAAGTACTTGGAAAGCAAAGATGAAACCGATACCGTCAACTGAGAAGTTAACTAGGCTGCCGAATAGGAAACCAGTACCGTCTTTACCGTAGTCGATAACGTTCTGTACACCAGCAGAGAAACCAGCTAGTAGGTCGCGACCCCATGGTACGTAAAGAACGAAACCACCGATGATGAATTGGATAGCAAATGCGCCACCCACAGTTCTTAGATTGATAGCTTTGCGGTTATCAGACAGTAGTAATGCAATTCCTAGCAATACTGCCATACCGACTAGGCTCATAAACAGGCTCATAGTTTATGACTTCCTTATATGTTATTTGTTGGCGTGTTACAAAATGGAGCTCAAAAGCGGAGGCAATTATACTCATCCGTCCATTGATAAAGTAATGCCGTCCTCACAGTTTCTAATAAGATTCATCATGTGTTCACTCATTTACGTGAACAAGATCACCATTCACCACCTCTTCAATCATCATATGAACAATTTATTTCGAAATTATTCACAAATATCGAAGGCAGAATTGCTATTTTTCCAAACGATTTCAGCAATCGTTTGCTCTGGTAATCCTTTCAGGCTTGCGAGGCAGGACAATATTTCACCTATCATCTTAGGATGATTGGCCTTGCCTTGATGTCCGTTTAATGGCATGTCGGGTGCATCCGTTTCCAGAACGAGATTTTCGACCGCTAACTGCGCAATAGCCTGACGAGTTTTATTCGCTCTTGGATAAGTGATTCCCCCTCCGACGCCAATATAAAAACCACGTTCAACAAACTGCATCGCTTGCTGATAACTTCCAGAAAAACCATGCAGCACACCGCCAAATTCAAACTGCTTTTGCTTAAGAATCTGCAACAAACGATTGTGTGTCTTACGACTATGTAAGATGAGCGGAAGCTTAAACTCATTGGCAATGTCAACTTGCTGAACGAAAATCCGCTCCTGCAGTTCCATATCAACATCTATCATGGCATCTAGACCACACTCACCCACAGCAACACACAAACCTTGATGTTGTTCTAATAGTAGACGCAATTCGGTAAAAGAGTGCTGACTTTGTTGATCGATAAATAGTGGATGAATTCCTAACGCGTAATACAGCGCTGAATATTGTTGCGAGAGTGAGATCAGTTTTTGCCAGTTCGACGGGCCGATTGCAGGCAAAATAAAACGCTCAACTCCGTGCTGTTGTGCACTCTCTATATGCTGCCTGAAGTCAGCAGAGAAACAGTCGAAATCGAGATGGCAGTGGGTATCAAAAAGGCGCATCATCGCTGCGCCTTCGTATCGTTATTTACTGGGGAGTGGCTAGGTTCACTTCGGTAGGGAACGCAGCTTCGTTTGTTCTCCGGAGTCAAACCTAAAGACAAACACCACTGATCATATTTGGCTATCCAACGCTTAAACCAAACTAACATTCCCGACTCCCTCTACTACTGCTCTTCGCGTTTGAAAACAAGCTCAGTCGGAGTCGACTCATCTTCAACGAAGTAATAACCAGCCGTATCAAACTTAGTTAAGTCGGCAACACTGGAGATACGTTGTTCAATGATGAAACGAGCCATCATGCCGCGCGCTTTTTTAGCGTAGAAGCTGATCACTTTATACTGACCATTCTTACAATCTTTAAACACGGGAGTAATCACTTGTGCATCAAGAGCTTTAGGCTTAACCGCTTTAAAGTACTCATTCGAAGCCAGATTAATCAGTACATTGTCACCCTGAGCGGCAATCGCTTCGTTTAGCTTATCGGTAATCACATTGCCCCAGAACTGGTACAAGTTACTACCTTTGTCATTTGCTAGCTTAGTGCCCATTTCCAGACGGTAAGGCTGCATCAGGTCGAGAGGCTTAAGCAAGCCGTATAAACCTGACAGCATGCGCAGGTGATTCTGCGCATAGTTAAAATCCTCGTCGCTCAGAGACTCAGCGTCTAAACCTGTATACACGTCACCTTTGAATGCCAGAATGGCTTGGCGCGCGTTATCGGTAGTGAATGTTTCGCTCCACTCTTGAAAACGACCAACGTTTAAATCAGCAATTTTATCGCTGACTTTCATTAAGCTCGCGACGTCTGCTGGCGTAAGCTTACGGCAAACATCAATGAGTTCTTTTGAGTACTCTACCAAGTCCGGCTGAGTAAATTTTTCTGTCGCCAGAGGAGATTCATAATCTAACGTTTTCGCAGGTGAAACGACAATTAACATGACTTTATACTCTATCCATTTATCTGTTTTATAGAGTTTAGGGTACAAAAAAAGCCATGCGATGTCTGCATGGCTTTTTAAATCGTTTTAATAGGCAAATGTTATCACCTAATTTGCAGCAGTAGCCAAGCGACAAATCAGCAGGGCTACCACTTCAAGTATTACGATTGAACTAGTCTTTTTTGCTCTGATCCCAGATACCGTCTTCAAGCTGAGATTTCAGCTCTGGGAAATCATTTGAGTCAAACGTCGGGACTTTACCTTCATCAAGCTGACGGTTGTAGTCTTTCGCTAGTTTGATAACGATGCCAGACAGTAGCAGAATCGCAATCAAGTTAACAATAGCCATCAGACCCATAGATACGTCAGCCAGCGCCCATACTACTGGTAGAGAAGCAACCGCACCGAACATCACCATACCAAGTACGATAATGCGGAAAATACCCAGACCCGCTTTATGGTTATGCTCAAGGAAGATTAAGTTGGTTTCAGCGTATGAGTAGTTAGCAATGATTGAAGTAAATGCGAAGAAGAAGATCGCAACCGCAACAAAGATGCCGCCCCACTCACCAACCTGAGAGCTTAATGCTGTCTGAGTTAGCTCGATACCCGTAACCTCACCGTGTGGTACATACTCGCCTGACATCAGGATAATAGCCACAGTCGCAGAACAGATAACGATAGTATCCATAAATACGCCTAGCATCTGTACATAACCTTGAGAAGCCGGGTGTGGCGGGTAAGGTGTTGCAGATGCTGCCGCGTTAGGCGCAGAACCCATACCAGCTTCGTTCGAGAACAGGCCGCGTTTGATACCATTGATCATCGCCTGAGCAATCGCATAACCCAGACCGCCAGCAGCTGCTTCTTGCAGGCCAAATGCGCTCTTAAAGATGAGCGTCAGTACTGCAGGCAACTTATCAATGTTCATTACCATCACGAACATTGCTAGAAGCAGGTAAGCCAGAGCCATAACAGGAACAATCAGTTCTGCTACGCGTGCAATACGCTTGATACCACCGAAGATTACAACCGAAGATAGCAGCACAACAACGATACCAACGTAAGTATCATCCCAACCGAATGCGTTGTGCATTGCGTTGGCGATTGAGTTTGCCTGTACCGCATTGAAAACCAAACCGAATGCAATGATCAGGAATACAGAGAAAAGTACCCCCATCCAACGCATGCCAAGGCCTTTTTCCATGTAGTACGCAGGACCACCACGGTAGTTGCCGTCATCATCTTTCGTCTTGTATAGCTGAGCCAGAGTACTTTCAGCGAACGACGTCGCCATACCAAGCATTGCAATTAACCACATCCAGAAAATCGCGCCAGGGCCACCCGCAGTTAGAGCAACCGCAACACCAGCCATGTTACCTGTACCTACACGTGCAGCCAGACTGGTACAAAGAGCTTGGAAAGAAGAGATACCAGCTTTGTCTGCTTTACGGCTGTTTTTCAGTACAGAAAACATGTGGCCGAAGTGACGGAACTGGATAAAGCCCAAACGGACTGTAAAGTAGATTCCCACACCGACCAGAAGATAAACAAGAATAGAACCCCAAAGCAGGTCATTCATTAAATTAATTAAGTCTGTCATAACATCCTCATATTGAGATTTCGCCGATCTCTGCTTCCAAGCCATCCATCTAACTGCCGCGCTAAGTGTCAAGATTGCTTAGCGTTGATATAGTTGTTCTATGCAGTTTAGACCTGTAAAACTCGCCTCATGCTTCCATTTTACGTATCGACGTAATTTTTGACGGGCGGATAATGCAGCGAAGAAGGACAAAAATCAATATGCAAATGAGTGCTTTTGATTGTTATATTTCACTAGATGGTCACCATCAATTAACACGTAACAGCACAAACATAAAACAATAAACAAACAACCAATCTAAAATTCTATAACATTTGACAAATTCCGAAACATATAAAATCACAAACACACCGATGGTTAAGATTCCTTACAACACAAGGCATAGAGTAAATAGCACACGGTAAAAACAGTAAGCTGCTGTTCTGCTCATAGACACATAGCCGATATCTATTCATTGAGACCACGATTTGTACAGCTAATTAACAACCTCAAATCGTCAATTTAGCACTTCAACGCAAGTCAAACGTTCAAAAAACCACCATTTTGTGGCGGTTTTTTTGTGACCTCCTCGTACAATATCAGTAAAAACTTCATTGAAACGTAACAAATGAGAAACTAATCAAGGTTACGGTGGAATCAGATATGGTATTAAAAAATGACCCCGCTTAGAGGGACAAAAATCATAAAGAGGTAGCTTATGGAAGGCTTAAACTTTGAAGAAATTTTTGAACAGGATTTTCCAAAAGGACGAGCAGGCCGCTCGAAACCGGTAAAACGTAAATGGCGAGAAATCGAAGCGATCAAAGATCGCCAACGATTACAAAAAGAGTTGATGGATATGGATATCGGCTTTAATGATATAGATAAACTTGAGTATTAAAAAAAGAGGCCTTGTTGCCTCTTTTTTATTACCTGCTATCAAGTACATTCATGTTCAGTTTGATGTACCCGCTCAGCAAGCTGCTTATATTGCTCTGCTATGGTACTACCAAATACAGGATCGTCTTCACAAACACTCCATTGTTGTTCAACCGCCTGCCAATCCTTAACAGTAAACTTCTCAATTAAGTAAGGGAAGATCGACTTCTCCTCCGTTTCCAGGTGAGCTTTCTGCGCATCAAGGAAGTCTTCGAGTTGCTCTATAAACATCTCCTGAGGAATAACCGCATCCTGTAGCACCATATCAACGACATCAAGGAAAGCATGAGTCTTTTCAGACAATGTCTGATGCTCCAGCTCAAGGTTATCTATCTGATGGTGGTGACCGTAGTGCTTTGTATAGTAGTGATACAAAATGTCTTCTTTGGGGTGATGCACTTTCTCGGAATGGTTAGCAAGGTAGTCAACTAACTCTCTTAACACCCTATAGTTGACTGGGCGCTCACTTTTAAGTTGCGTTAACTTATGGCGAAGTAAAGCAAGTAAACGCACCATGTATCCGTGCTCACGACGTATCCTTTCAATCATCATAGCGGACTCTCCTTAACACCTACTTTTATTAAGTGTATAAGAGAACAATACATCCCGCTTTGATGCTGACCAAAATTTAGGCAAATATCAAAAGGATTCGCCTATCTCGACAGGCAAACGCCACTCTATCGGCTCTAAACCCTGTTGAGCTAAAATCTGATTAGTTTGCGAAAAGTGACGGCAACCGAAAAAGCCCCGATGGGCAGACAGAGGTGATGGATGCGGGCCAGCTAACACAAAGTGTTTATTGCGATCGATAAAACGTCCTTTCTTCTGCGCATGTGCGCCCCACAGTAAAAACACGACACCAGACTGATGTTGGTTAATCGCCTCAATAACTCTATCGGTGAAAGTTTCCCAGCCACTCTTGGCGTGCGAGTGCGCTTTGCCCTGTTCAACGGTCAACACAGTATTAAGCAATAAAACACCTTGCTCAGCCCAGCTCTGTAAATAGCCATGTTTAGGTATCTCAAAGCCTTCAACATCCTGAGCTAACTCTTTATACATATTGACCAGAGAAGGAGGCGTTTTAACACCAGGTAGTACAGAAAAGCACAGGCCATGAGCTTGATTCGGACCGTGGTATGGGTCTTGCCCGAGAATCACCACTTTGACGTCGCCAAACTCAGTGGTTTTGAATGCATTGAATACGTCTTTGGCTGGCGGAAAAACAACTTTACCTGAAGCGCGCTCGCTTTCTACGAATGCCAGCGTTTGCTGGAAATACTCTTGCTGCTTTTCAGCACCAATCACATCGTGCCAAGTCAGTTGAGATTTCATCACCTATTCCTTCTACCTATATATATGCGACCTGATTGTCGCAAAATAAGTAGAAGGAACAAAGAGAAGATTACTGCTTCTGCGGAGTGCGGTAGTGACCTTGTCCAGTAATGTGACGGTTTGGCATCGGAAAACGTACCGGGCGAGCAGAAGTATAAGAATAAGAGAAAGGCATAATGTCACCCTCATAGCATTGAACACAAAGTAACCTATGAAAGATTAATGCCAGTTTTTCTTATTGCGCTTTTTTACTTGCAGCCTGATGGTGAAACTCTCTCAATCTGCTGATCTCTTGTGACCAAATGTCCGGATCGATTGTTTCTAAAATCAAAGGGATACCATCAAACCTGGCATCTTTGGCTATATACTCAAAACAGTGCCAACCTATCTCTCCTTGACCTAACGAGTGATGTCTATCCACTTTGCCGCCTAAGGCAATCTTTGAGTCATTAATGTGCATTGCCTTTAAATAGCGCATACCAACTATCTGATCGAACTCAGCAAAAGTGGCTTCACAAGCGTCAAAGCTACTCAGGTCATAGCCTGCGGCAAAGGTGTGGCAAGTATCGATACAAACGCCTACTCTCGACTTGTCTTCGACCTGCTCAATGATTTCGGCAAGGTGTTCGAAGCGCCAGCCTAAATTAGTACCTTGCCCGGCTGTATTTTCTATTACGGCAATCACCTCAGGAACAGCCTGATGCGCCAGATTGATCGACTCAGCGATTTTTGCCAGACACTCTTTTTCAGAAATCTTCTTTAAATGACTCCCAGGATGAAAATTGAGTAGTGTTAAGCCGAGCTGATGACACCTCTCCATTTCATCAATAAACGCTGCACGCGATTTCTCTAGCTTCTCTTCTTCAGGCGCGCCTAAGTTAATCAGATAGGAGTCATGAGGCAGAATCTGTTCTGCCGTAAAGCCAAGCATTTTGCAGTTAGCCTTAAATGCCGAGATCGTTTTCTCTTCGAGAGGTTTAGCGACCCACTGACGTTGATTTTTGGTGAATAGCGCAAAAGCATTAGCACCTATCTCGCGAGCTCTCAATGGCGCTTGATCCACGCCGCCCGCAGCGGATACGTGAGCACCAATAAACTTACTTCCATAGTTATTTTTTATCATTGTCATTTAATCACTTTACACTTTCAGAATGGCTACCAATTTACAGGTACTTAGTAGACCAAGTTCAATTTTTCAGCTCATTTTGTAGTAAATTTACAACAAAATGAGCTATTAAATATTTTTTATATGTTCAAATATATTGTAACCACTTTGTTTTCAATCACTTTATTGATTTAGAACAAGAAAATAACCACCACAAAAATAATGTTTTTAGTTGTTAATTGACATAAATCAATACTATCATAGAGGATATTCGCTATATAATACGTAGCTCAACAAAATTCGAAAGTTAACACCAATTAACCACTAAGTGGACTAGGAGATAGTAATGATCCAAGGTATTCAAATCACTAAAGCAGCAAACGACGATCTACTGAACTCAATCTGGCTACTAGATAGCGAGAAGAACGAAGCGCGTTGTGTTGCAGCGACTGCAGGTTTTGAAGCAGACCAAGTTGTAGCGATCAACGAACTAGGCGAGTACGAAAGCCGTGAAGTCGCTATCGAGACTGCACCTCGCATCGAAGGTGGTCAACACCTGAACGTTAACGTTCTTAAGCGTGAAACTCTAGAAGACGCTGTTGCAAACCCAGAGAAGTACCCTCAGCTAACTATCCGCGTTTCTGGCTACGCAGTTCGTTTCAACTCGCTAACGACTGAACAACAACGTGACGTAATCGCTCGTACTTTCACTGAGTCTCTATAATTCTCAGTGAGTTATTTGAAAAAGGCGCTCAATGAGCGCCTTTTTTATTATTTTTCTATCTTTAGTTCAAAACAGTGTGCTTTACACCACTTCTGCCGTCACGTCTATATAGCGCCTTTTCGCACTCAGCAATCAATTCTGCCTTCTAAGCATCTGACAGTGCTTCCATCAGAGCAGCGACAAACGGCTCTGTTACCACAATCGGGTTCAACATGTGACTCTCATTCAATAAATCGTTTTAAGTTCGATATGTTATCTATGGCATAGTGGTTAAAATGAAATCGTGAAATATTTAACCAGGTCAAGGTGATATGAGCTATCGAGTTGTACGGATCACAGAGTTAATGGCTTATGAGTTTGGACAAGTTGAAGGTGGCTTTAATGAACTCAATGAACGCGAATTGAAGACGGCAATTCCGTCTGGGATGGGGTTTAAAGCTTTCATGGATCAGTTAAGGCAAGGACACCTTGTTTTACTGACGGACTCACCCTCAACACCGATGTTGCTCCCTGAATCAGGAACGATGGGGGGAGGCAAAACGTGGTCTTTGAACTCTCAAGCTACCGATAACGTTGAGCCTGCTGCACAAAGTGCATTGCTAGCGAGAACTCGAATAAGTGGAAGTAGCGCTGGTTACAGTCGAAATCAGAGCCTACATCCTCCGCTACCGATGCCAACGTATGTTCCAGAGCCTCCGAGACCTGATTACTCAGATGAACCACCGAAGCTAAAGTATGAATACAGCTTTGAAATCGCGTGCTCTCAAGATTCGGTACGTAAAGCGGGTAATTGCCACTTTATTTTGGCAAAAACAGAGAATGAAGTGGAGCTAGGACGCTGGGTAGAAACAAAGACAGAGCATGGCACCCGCTACACTATACAGACTGCGTTTGATGAGCCTAAACGACTTGTCGCCCAAGTTGCTTCTCGTCCCATGGGGATTTCTCCTACACATCCCGTCAAAGTCAGAAATATCGGCGCACAAGTTGCCAATGAAGGCTTTATTCCCGTGACACCTACCGTGCAATTGGGCGAACGATTAGGGTTCCCTTCCGAAGGCTTTTATTATCACTTCCACGACAGTCAGTTGGTACAAGAGTACCGTTTACTGGGTGATAAACATTGGAACTTTTATGCCACTTTAAGCAGGCATCAGCGTCTTGACCCTGAGCGGGGGTGCAACACGGATCAATCTGCCATTCTGGTCTTTTGGAAACTAGGAGGCCAAGTTGTTGAAAATCAGTATCTCGTTTACCTAGAAAGACAAATCACTCGCGATGAGCTGGATAATTTGACCGAAGAGTGGTTGAACGAGCATGGGGTAAAATTAGATATTCCTCAACTACTTGAAGCGACTAAACACCCCATAATTCAACGAACTGAAGTAACGCAACCAGCCGAACAAAAGCAACCTGAGCCAGTTAATCATATTGTTCAAACCGATCCCGAAACAGGAACGCGAGAAACGTGGATGAAGATTGCCAAGCAGCACGGTCTCGCTCCAAAAGCTTTATTGGATCTCAATCCGCAGTATGACGCAGATCCGATGTCTTTATCGGTAGGTGATTCTCTGAATGTACAGAAGTCGCAACCTCAATGCATTGAAAAAGAATCCGTTTATGAGATACCGCCAGAGAGTCCTAAGCGATTTAACCAACCGTTGAATACATTTTATGGCTATACAGGCCACTGTTTAGCTGATACGTCGATAGTCTCAATTAGTAACGAAAGGTTGGTCGAAAAAGACATTCCTGTAGTGAACTTGAAAATACTGTCGACGGAATCGAAAGCAACTGATTATGGAAAGCTAGCATTTTTGGCTTTGCCTGCGAGCACAGCAGGCTCTAATCTTGGGATTGTCAGTACAAACACCGCCTCGACGTTAGGGCAATGGAGTATATCAGGTGAGGCACTAAGCAGCTTTGCCCGAGTTGGCGGTGGCTTGGTTGCTGCGTTATGGCCTTCTCAGCTTGGGGATGGAACACTTGATGGCAATCCTGAGTTTGCTACAAGTGATACCACTACGATGCGCGTCCGTTTCAATATGTACACCGATGAAAATGGCAAACAGCAAATTGTAGGTATTAAAACGGGCGAAGGTAGCGCATACGGTGATCGCGTGGCGAAGCGTGAGGCTGTGCAGCAAGGTCAACACTTTATTGCTGAGTTGGATAACGGCATCACAATCACATGGACACCTGACGGTTCAACTGATGTCCTCACCCCTGAAACCGTTTTACCTGAGAATGATCAACTGGATGTTCATAACATCTGGGTTCGCCCAATTGAAGAGCATGAGCAAGAAATTGGCACAGTTCTCTACCCTGAAGAAGATCTAGCCGAATATATTATAACTTTCCCTGCTGATGCAGGATTACCTCCTCTTTACTTGGTGTTCCGAAAGACGGCGCGTGATGAACCAGGGATTGTAACTGGCTCAGGTAAAGACGTTGAGTGGGTCGATGGCTATTGGCTTGGGGAAGCCGCGAATGTCGGCCAAGGACAGCATATTCCAACAAAAATTGCAGATGCTTTGAGGGGGAAAGAATTTAAGCGATTTGCTGATTTACAGACAGCTATTTGGAAAGAAGTCGCTAAGAATCCAGAGTTATTTGATCAGTTTGATAAACGGAATAAAATTCAAATACAAAAAGGTAACGCTCCCATTTGTTTACCTGATTATCAAAAAGGTGGGAGGATTCGTTATGAAATTCACCATATCGATCAGATTCAACATGGTGGTGAAGTGTATCATATTGATAACCTAAGAATTAACACGGCAAAAAATCATATAAGGATTCATTCAAATGAAAAATAAATTACAAGATTATACAGAGTCAGAGTTTTTACAGTTGTTATTAGCATCTGAAGAACTTGATTTTAGTGATGATGATTTGGATGAACTGGTAAATTTTTTCAATGAAAAGATCAATCATCCCAAAGGCAGCGCTTTGTTAACCCATCCTACAATGCTGGGAATTGAAGATTCATCAGAGGCAATTATTGAAGAGTTAAAACGTTGGTATAGAGAAAATGGGCAACCATGCTTCAAAGACCAATAGAGATGACCGTTAAATGTATAACAGATTACACTGAAGTCGAATTTTTAGAATTACTGAATATAATCATCAACGCTGAAGGCTCTGATGATTATCAAGATGAATTACTTGAAAGCTTTATCGCTACAACTGCGCATCCTGACGGCTCAGATTTGATTTATTACCCTGAAAATCCCGAAGATGGAACGCCAGAGAATATCGTCAAAATTGTTAAAGAGTGGCGACTGGCTCAAGGATTAGCTTGCTTTAAAGACTAGCACTTTCACTGAGTCTCTATAATTCTCAGTGAGTTATTTGAAAAAGGCGCTCAATGAGCGCCTTTTTTGTATTAGGTCTACCCTATTTCATCTCGTGTAAGGTACATTAATCTCACTCCCCCTACACCGAGTCCATATCATGCTATTGGAAGGCATCGAAACCTTACTGGTTTTGAGTAAAGCAAAGACGATGAGTCGAACTGGCAGCTTACTCTATATAAGCCAGTCAGCGGTTAGCAAACGAATTGCTAATCTAGAGAGTAAACTTGGCAAGAAGTTGATCGTGCCAGATGGTCGAAATGTTCAGCTCACTCAGGATGCAATCAATCTTATTGACAGCATTGGCCCTGCTTTTAATGAGCTTCAGGGATTAATTAATGAGCAGCAAACGATGGCAGATCAAAGCCTGTTGCGACTGGACTGTTCTGAAACCTTAGTCGCGGGTTATCTCTCTACAATTATCGGCCGCCATTTCCAGCAAGACCCGTACTTAACACTGACCACCAACCACACGCCAAGAATCGTAGAAAATGTCCAATCAGGTAAGGCACACATCGGTGTATGTGCTGGTCACATGCCAAAACAGAGTCACCTGATGCAATTCCACTTACTGGATGAACCATTTTCGATTGTGTTTAGCCACAAGCTTGAGGCGCTGCCAAAAACGATCATCACCAATGATCTCAACAACCCTGCTAATAGCTATCAGCTTGAGATCTTAGCCAGGTTGAACATAACGCCGATCATGGAAATGGACTCCTACTCTGCTGCCGCTCAGTTAGCCATTGAAGGGATAGCGCCCGCGTTGGTGCCGATTTCCGTCATTAAGGCGATGAAGATTGATCCTGAGCACTGCTCGCACTTTGAACAGCTCACTCCTCTATACCGACCAATCCATATTTGCTGTCGGGCCTCTTCTTATCAGAACCCGAGAATCAAATCAGTGATAACAGCCATTGCTGATGCTGTTCCCAAAGCAGCTTCAATGCCATTAGCATAGACATGGTGATTACCAGAGGGCGAATCCATTTTTGCCCTTTAGTTACCACCACCTTAGCGCCTAGTTGAGCACCAATAAATCCTCCTATCGCCATCACTAAGCCCAGCTCCCAAACAGGTAAACCAGCCAGAATAAAAAACAGCAGTGCGGCAATATTAGAAGTGAAGTTAAGCACCTTGGTACGCGCGGTTGCATCCACCAGAGAGAAATGACCTAAAGCGACAAAGCAAACCGTAAAGATGGAGCCTGTTCCCGGCCCGAAAAAACCGTCATAAAAGCCCACACCACTACCAACACTGAAAGCAAACATGGCTTCAGAGATCTTCGCTTCACCAGAGTGCTGTCTGGTTTTAGGCATCAGAAGAAAGTAGAGAGAAATAGCGACCAGTAAAATCGGTATCAGACTCGTCAGTACACCCGCATCTATATACTGCACGGCCTCGGCACCAACCGCCGAACCAATAAACGTACAAACAATGGCAAGACGCATCTCTTTAATACTGACGATGCCGTTACGAACGAAATACCAACTGGCTGAAAAGCTGCCAAATGAGCTTTGTAGCTTATTGGTCGCAAGAGCCTGAGTTGGGGGAACACCAGCGGCCAGAAGCGCTGGTAGAGTTAATAAGCCACCGCCACCAGCCATAGCATCAATAAAGCCTGCTGCCGTAGCAACAAAGAAAAGAATCGTCAGTATTTCGAGTGTGAGTTCCATTGCCTATCAATTGGTTATCTATATTTGTCACTCAAAATATCACTAAGTTAATAATTCTTTTAGAGAAAGATTCGACTTTAACTCATTCCCAATTTTCAACAATTAACAGACAAAAAAGCCCGCTCAAATGAGCGGGCAATGAGGTTGTCATATAGGCTCCGTTGCGAGCCTATTGATTGTTATTACGCTTCGTTCTCTGCTACTTTAGCGTGTAGCTCCTGAACTGAAGTTACCGACGTTTTAGCGTCAGCAGTGTGAGCCATACATACCGCAAATGCAGCATTCAAGGTTGTTGTGTAGTTCACTTTCTCAGCCAGCGCACCACGACGTAGTACTTTTGAATCCTCAATCGCTTGACGACCAGCAGCCGTGTTTACGATGTAGGTGTACTCGTTGTTCTTGATACGGTCAAGAATGTGTGGACGGCCTTCATGTACCTTGTTCACTAGACGTGGGTTGATGCCTGCTTCGCCTAGGATGACTGCTGTACCGTGCGTTGCATCCAGTTGGTAACCAAGCTTAGTTAGCTTAGATGCCAGGTCTACGACACGCTGCTTATCGCCTTCACGAACAGACAGTAGTGCACGACCACCTTCTGGGTACACTGCGCCACAACCTAATTCCGCTTTCGCGTAAGCTTCTGCGAACGTTGCACCGACACCCATTACCTCACCAGTAGAGCGCATTTCTGGGCCTAACAGTGGGTCAACACCCGGGAACTTGTTGAACGGAAGTACCACTTCTTTCACTGAGTAGTAAGGTGGGATGATTTCTTTAGTAAAGCCCTGAGACTCTAGAGATTGACCCGCCATCACACGTGCAGCAATTTTCGCTAGTGGTGCGCCAGTTGCTTTAGATACGAATGGTACTGTTCGAGCAGCACGCGGGTTTACTTCGATTAGGTAAACTTCGTTATCTTTGACAGCGAACTGAGTGTTCATCAGACCACGTACACCAAGTTCGAAAGCTAGCTTCTCAACTTGCTCACGCATCTTATCCTGGATTTCCTGACTTAGTGTGTAAGCAGGTAATGAACATGCTGAGTCACCTGAGTGAACACCCGCTTGCTCGATATGCTCCATGATACCGCCGATCACTACGCGCTCACCGTCACAGATAGCATCGATATCTACTTCAGTTGCGTCGTCAAGGAAACGGTCTAGAAGAACTGGTGACTCGTTCGATACGCTCACTGCTTCGTTAAAGTAGCGACGTAGGTCTTGCTCGTCGTAGACGATTTCCATTGCGCGACCACCAAGTACGTATGAAGGACGCACAACAAGTGGGAAGCCAATTTCTTTCGACTTTTCAACGGCTTGCTCAATAGCCGTTACTGTCGCGTTTTCTGGCTGTAGAAGACCAAGACGGTCAACTGCTGCCTGGAAGCGCTCACGGTCTTCTGCACGGTCAATCGCATCAGGGCTGGTACCAATGATTGGCACACCTGCTGCTTCTAGAGCTCGAGCCAGTTTAAGTGGAGTCTGACCACCGTACTGAACGATAACGCCTTTTGGCTTCTCAACACGGACGATTGAAAGAACATCTTCAAGAGTGACAGGTTCAAAGTACAGACGGTCTGAAGTGTCGTAGTCAGTAGAAACGGTCTCAGGGTTACAGTTAACCATGATTGTTTCGTAACCATCTTCACGCAGTGCTAGTGAAGCGTGTACACAACAGTAGTCAAATTCAATACCTTGGCCGATACGGTTTGGACCACCGCCAAGAACCATGATCTTGTCTTTGTCCGTCGGCTGCGCTTCACACTCTTCATCGTAAGATGAGTACATGTAAGCGGTATCAGAAGAGAACTCAGCCGCACAAGTATCAACGCGTTTGTATACTGGGTGGATATCGTACTGATCACGCAGGCGACGAATTTCGTTCTCAGATACACCAAGAATTGAAGAGAGACGAGCATCAGAGAAACCTTTACGCTTCATCTTGCGCAGCACATCTTCAGTCAAGCCAGCAAAACCGCCTGCCTTAACTTGGTTTTCCAGGTTAACCAGTTCTTCAATCTGAACCAGGAACCAGCGGTCAATTGCCGTTAGATTGAATACGCCATCTACTGACATACCAGCACGGAATGCGTCTGCGATGTACCAGATACGCTCTGCGCCAGCTTCTTTTAGTTCATGACGAATTGTTGTTAGTGCGTCAGGCGCATCCAGATCAACCATTTCGTCAAAACCGTTGGCACCAACTTCAAGGCCACGAAGTGCTTTTTGTAGAGATTCTTGTTGGTTACGACCAATAGCCATAACCTCACCCACTGACTTCATCTGAGTCGTCAGACGGTCGTTAGCACCAGCAAATTTCTCGAAGTTAAAGCGAGGAATCTTAGTCACTACGTAGTCGATTGTTGGTTCGAATGATGCCGGAGTCGCACCACCTGTGATGTCGTTTTGTAGCTCATCAAGAGTGAAGCCAACTGCCAGTTTCGCTGCAATCTTAGCGATTGGGAAACCTGTTGCTTTAGAAGCAAGAGCAGAAGAACGAGATACACGTGGGTTCATCTCGATGATAACCATACGGCCATCTTTCGGGTTAATACCAAACTGTACGTTTGAACCACCGGTCTCAACACCGATTTCGCGCAGTACCGCTAGAGACGCGTTACGCATCAACTGGTATTCTTTGTCAGTCAGAGTCTGTGCTGGCGCTACTGTGATTGAGTCACCCGTGTGGATGCCCATTGGGTCGAAGTTTTCGATAGAACATACGATGATACAGTTGTCCGCTTTGTCACGAACCACTTCCATCTCATACTCTTTCCAACCGATTAGTGATTCATCGATTAGAAGTTCGTTAGTTGGCGACAGGTCCAGACCACGACGACAAATCTCTTCGAACTCTTCTTTGTTATAAGCGATACCACCACCAGTACCACCCATAGTGAATGACGGACGGATGATACATGGGAAGCCAACCATATCGAGAACGCCATAAGCTTCTTCCATGCTCTTCGCTGTATCAGCACGAGGACACTCAAGGCCGATAGACTTCATCGCTTTATCAAAACGAGAACGGTCTTCTGCTTTGTCGATTGCGTCAGCTGTTGCACCAATCATTTCTACGCCGAACTCTGCAAGTACGCCGTGTTTCTCAAGGTCTAGTGCACAGTTAAGAGCCGTCTGACCACCCATTGTTGGTAGTACTGCATCTGGGCGCTCTTTCTCGATGATCTTACGAACAACTTCCCATTGGATTGGTTCGATGTAAGTTGCATCCGCCATGTCCGGGTCAGTCATGATGGTCGCAGGGTTAGAGTTAACAAGAATTACTCGGTAACCCTCTTCACGCAGTGCTTTACATGCTTGTGCACCAGAGTAGTCAAACTCACATGCCTGACCAATAACAATCGGGCCTGCACCTAGAATTAGAATACTTTTTAAGTCAGTACGTTTTGGCATTCTCTACTACTCCGAATTAAGCGCTGTGTTGTTTGATTAGTTCGATAAAGTGGTCAAATAGCGGAGCCGCGTCGTGTGGACCTGGGCTTGCTTCTGGGTGACCTTGGAAGCTAAATGCTGGCTTATCTGTGCGGTGGATACCTTGTAGAGAGCCATCAAATAGTGACACGTGAGTTGCACGTAGGTTCTCAGGCAGTGTCGCTTCATCAGCTGCGAAACCATGGTTCTGAGAAGTAATCATTACAACGTTACGATCCAAGTCTTTAACCGGGTGGTTTGCACCGTGGTGACCAAACTTCATCTTCACTGTCTTAGCACCTGACGCCAGAGCCAGGATTTGGTGGCCCAGACAGATACCAAAGATTGGCAGGCCTTTCTCTAGGAATACTTTTGTTGCTTCAATTGCGTAAGTACATGGTTCTGGGTCACCAGGGCCATTCGATAGGAATACGCCATCTGGGTTTAGAGCCAATACTTCTTCTGCACTTGTTTCTGCAGGTACAACCGTTAGGCGGCAGCCTCGGTCAACAAGCATGCGCAGGATGTTACGTTTCGCTCCGAAGTCGTAGGCAACAACGTGATATGGCAACTCACTGTCGTCTTGCGCTTCAGGAAGTCCACCCTCAAGCGTCCACGAACCTTGTTTCCATTGATACGCTTCTTTTGTTGTAACTTCTTTCGCAAGGTCCATACCTTTTAGGCCAGGGAATTCTTTCGCTTTAGCCAGAGCTAGAGCCTCGTCTAAGTTGTTACCTGCAACGATACAACCGTTCTGTGCACCTTTCTCACGCAGGATGCGCGTAAGTTTACGCGTATCGATATCAGCGATGCCGACGATATTTTGCGACTTAAGGTAATCAGAAAGAGTTTGTTCGTTACGGAAGTTAGAAGCGATAAGAGGAAGATCGCGAATCACAAGGCCTTGTGCGTGGATTGAAGAAGATTCTTCGTCTTCGGTATTAGTACCGGTATTGCCAATGTGAGGATAAGTAAGGGTGACGATCTGTTGTGAATAGGAAGGATCAGTGAGGATTTCTTGGTACCCCGTCATCGAGGTATTAAAAACAACTTCACCAACGGATGTACCATCTGCTCCAATGGAAACACCGCGGAACACTGTCCCATCTTCTAGGACTAACAGTGCTGATTTACTCAAGACAACCTCCAGAATAAAAATGCAAAAATAATAAATTTAACTGCAAATTTGCCTTCCATGGCGCAATAAAAAAGCGCGAATAGGTATTTTAGACAAATTGGCGGTATTTTAATTAGGCTTGAGCACAGTGTCAACATGAGGGTGAAAATAAATTTATAATTTATAGCAGTTAAAACCAAAAACAGTTTTAGACTGCCAAAAAAGCAAGTTTAGTTGCGATTGCCAAACCAGATTGACCCAGTTAGAAAATTCCCACTAATTGTAATGCTTTTCAGATCACACTTTTTTATTCACAATTTGCGCAAACGTTGCACAACAAAAGTTTAATGCGATTTATAAGCACTTCAAACAAAAAACACATCGTAACCACCATAAGTAACACCAAACAATTGCATTTTAGCCACTCCTGTTAAGGGTATAGTAAACGCTATTTTATCGCAGATATAAAAAACGCCGGGCAAGCCCAGCGCATAATTATTTATTCTTAGCTATATAAGTTGGCAAAGGTTAGCCAAATCAACACTCATTAGAGTTCATTAAGGCCAAGTACATCCGTCATGGTGTAAAATCCTGCTGGCTTTTCTTTTAGCCATACAGCTGCCTTTACAGCACCATTTGCGAAGGTCATTCTGTCAGTCGCTTTGTGGGTGATCTCCACACGTTCACCAATATCGGCAAACATAGCGGTATGCTCACCAATGATGTCACCCGCACGAATGGTCGCGAAACCAATTTCATCTTTAGTACGTTCACCCGTAATGCCTTCACGAGCATAAACCGCAACGTCATTGAGCTTGTTGCCCATAGCGTCAGCAATCGCTTCGCCCATGCCGATAGCGGTACCAGACGGTGCATCAACCTTATGACGGTGGTGCGCTTCAACAATTTCGATATCGCAGTAGTCACCCATTACCTTCGCCGCTTTTTCCAACAGCTTGAATACCAGGTTAACGCCCACTGAGTAGTTTGGAGCCATGACAACAGGAACTTCTTTGGCGATGCTGTCGATCTGTGCACGCTCTTCATCCGAAAAGCCAGTCGTACCAATCACAATGCTTTTACCGTGCTGGCGGCATAACTCTAGGTTTGCCAGAGTACTAACAGGGGCTGTGAAATCGATGATTACATCGAACTGCTCGATATCTTTGGCAAGATCATCAGTGACAACAACGTCAAATTTACCTTCACCACATAACTCACCTAAATCTACACCGACAAGTGATGACTCCGGGCGCTCTGACCCAGCGGCGACGGATGCGTTCTCATTGTTGTACGTTGCTTTGACTAGGTTACGTCCCATACGGCCCGCTGCACCTGCAACTGCAATTCTTACCATTACGCTGTTCTCCATTCTTTCAAACCTGCGAATTCGCAGCTATTCCAATCTGTTTCAATAAACTATCAACATTCGCCATCAGTGGCTAGAGTCTAAGCAAACTCTTTTACTACTCGCTCTAAAATCGGCACGTTAGCTTCTGGGAAGGCATACTCCGCAAGTTGCTTGATATCGACCCACTCACCTTGCTGACCCTCTTTACCATAAGGCTGGCCTTCAAACTGGGTCACTGTGATGAAATCAAACTTAAGCGCCTTATCTGAGTAATCAAACTCTAGATGTTCAAACAATTGCTGTTCGGTGGTGGTAATCCCTATCTCTTCTTCTAACTCACGCACCATCGCCTGCTGGATAGTTTCACCTTGCTCCACTTTGCCACCAGGAAACTCCCAAAAGCCTCCTTTGTGTTTGTCATCGGGACGCTTAGTAATAAACACCTGAGACTTATCTTGATTGAAAATAATTCCTGCCACGATATGAATTCGTTTCATCAGACTTCCTATTTACTTTCCATTGTCATGCCCTGCATTGAGGCTGACTATTGCTGAGATAACCATTAGATACAAAAAGAGCCGCCTAAGCGACTCTTATTTAATTGTATAAGTTTGCATGAAGCTAAGCTGTAACGCTATGAATGTAAGGCGATGGCACGGAGCTTACGCCAGTAAGTGAGTACCATCAACGCAGCAGTCATGAGTTACAGCAACGATTCATCAAACCTTATCCGATTTTGCCGTGACACTGCTTATACTTTTTACCACTTCCGCATGGGCAAGGCTCGTTACGACCAACTTTACGCTCTTCACGTACCATTGGCTGATGCGCTTGTGACTCTTCTTCACCATCCGCTAGTTGGTTTTCTGCAGATGCGTGTTGAGCTTGTGCACGACGTGCCGCTTCTTCTGCCTGAGCTCGACGTTGCTCTTCCATGCGCTCAACTTCTTCTTGCTGCTGAACACGTACTTTAGACAGAATTGTGATTACGTCGGACTTAAGTGCATCCAGAAGACCTTCGAATAGTTCAAACGATTCACGCTTGTACTCTTGTTTAGGGTTCTTCTGAGCGTAGCCACGCAGGTGGATACCTTGACGTAGGTGATCCATCGCTGCCAGATGCTCTTTCCACAGCGTATCAAGTGTTTGCAGCATGACAGATTTCTCGAAGTTACGTAGCACTTGCTCGCCAACCACTTCTTCTTTCTGTTTGTATACTGCTACTGCTGTATCAAGAATTTTCTCACGTAGTGCTTCTTCGTATAGCTTGTCGTCTTCTTCAAGCCATTGCTTGATTGGTGCATCAAGATCGAAATCGTTCTTCAGACGCTCCTGAAGGCCTTCAACATCCCACATATCTTCCAGAGATTGTGGCGGAATGTACTCATCAATTGTTGCAGTAAGAACGTCAGCACGGTTTTGTTCGATCATTTCACTGATGTCTTCAACACTCATCAGTTCATCACGAAGTTCGTACACCACTTTACGCTGATCGTTTGCAACGTCATCGTACTCAAGTAGCTGCTTACGAATATCGAAGTTGCGACCTTCAACTTTACGCTGCGCTTTTTCAATTGAACGAGATAGCATCTTCGATTCAATTGCTTCGCCTTCATCCATACCGCTTTGAATCAAGCTAGCCATACGATCTGAAGTAAAGATACGTAGCAGAGAGTCTTCCATCGATAGATAGAAGCGTGATGAACCTGCATCACCCTGACGACCTGAACGACCACGAAGCTGGTTATCGATACGACGAGATTCGTGACGCTCTGTACCGATAATATGTAGACCACCTGCATCCAGAACTTGGTCATGAACCACTTTCCATTCAGCTTTGATCGCATCAATCTGCTCTTGTGAAGGGTTTTGTAGTGACTCCACTTTCGCTTGCCAGCTACCACCTAACACGATATCGGTACCACGACCGGCCATGTTGGTTGCGATGGTTACCGCACCTGGTGTACCCGCTTCAGCAACAATCTCTGCTTCACGCTCGTGGAACTTAGCGTTAAGTACGTTGTGCTTAATCTTAGCTTTCTTCAGTGCATTAGAAAGAAGTTCTGATTTCTCGATAGAAACCGTACCGACTAGCGAAGGCTGACCTTTTTCTACACGCTCTTTGATGTCTTCAATAATTGCGTTGAATTTTTCAACTTCAGTACGATAAACCACATCTGGCATATCGTTACGAATCATTGGTTTGTTGGTTGGAATAACCACAGTTTCCAGGCCGTAGATAGACTGGAACTCGAATGCTTCAGTATCTGCAGTACCTGTCATACCAGACAGTTTTTCGTACAGACGGAAGTAGTTCTGGAATGTGATAGATGCAAGAGTCTGGTTCTCGTTCTGAATCTTAACACCTTCTTTCGCTTCTACCGCTTGGTGCAGGCCTTCAGACCAACGACGACCAGGCATAGTACGACCGGTATGTTCATCAACGATAACCACTTCACCATCTTCGTTAACGATGTAGTCTACGTTCTTTTCGAACAATACGTGTGCACGAAGTGCTGCGTTAACGTGATGTAGCAGGCTGATGTTCGCCGGTGAGTACAGAGTATCACCCTCTTCCATCAGACCATTTTTGATCATTAGCTCTTCAACAAACTCCTGACCAGTTTCGGTCAAGTGAACTTGCTTAGATTTCTCGTCAACTGTGTAGTGACCATCGCCACGGTACTCTTCTGAATCTTCTTGATCCTGCTTTTGCAGATGAGGGATCAGAGTGTTGATGCGAGTGTAGAGTTCAGAACTGTCTTCAGCAGGACCAGAAATAATAAGTGGAGTACGAGCTTCATCGATTAGGATCGAGTCAACTTCATCGACTACTGCGAAGAAACGCTCACGTTGAACACGGTCTTCAGCGCGGAATGCCATGTTGTCACGCAGGTAGTCAAAACCAAACTCGTTGTTTGTACCGTAAAGGATATCCGCTGTGTAAGCTTCTTTCTTCTCAGGTGGAGCCATATTGGGCACGTTAATGCCGACTGACATACCTAAGAATTCAAATAGTGGGCGGTTAGTCTCTGCGTCACGTTTTGCCAGATAGTCGTTGACGGTAACGACGTGAACGCCTTTACCTGGTAGTGCATTCAGGTAAGCAGGTAAGGTTGCAGTTAGTGTTTTACCTTCACCAGTACGCATCTCTGCGATTTGGCCTGCGTTCAGAACCATACCACCGATTAGCTGAACGTCGAAATGGCGCATGCCGTAAACACGCTTAGATGCTTCACGCACTGTAGCAAATGCTTCAGGTAGTAGCTTATCTAAGGTTTCACCCTGTTCTAAACGCTGACGGAACTCGACAGTTTTCGCTTTTAGCTCTTCATCAGACAGAGCTTCAAATGTCGGTTCGTAATTATTAATCTCTTTTACAATTTTTCTCAGGCGGCGCAGTGTTCTGTCATTGCGACTGCCAATTACCTTTGTCAGTAGCTTAGTTATCATTTGCTATGAATCTCTCTTTATTTAGATCGGGCCCGATCTATTTCAATGCCTTCAGTCTCTAACAGTTTTTTACTAAGAATACTGAGATAAATCACGTAACTCAGATATTGAGATGAGAACGTTAGATTTCAAGGCTTATATCACTATAAGTGGCGCATAGTTTATGAAATTTTGCCCCTGACAACCAATAACAAGGTGATTTGTTTGAAGCATTCTTTATTTTTTGAGGTTATATGATGGAAGTTTATTCGGACCTAGCTCTATCTTCGTCCCAGCCCTTTGACTAAAATAGAGCTGTATATCGAACTTGAGGCTCATTATGAGAGACCATCGCCCTACGTTAGGCGACGAAATAATTGCCGAATCACGCCTTTCTCAGCTCCAACAGCATGCGAAAGAGATCATGATGATCAATAAAGAATTAAAGGCGATCTTACCCAGAGGTGCGGAAGATCATTGCCGGGTGGCAAATATTCGCGACAATCAATTGATCCTTGAGGTCGCAAGCGCAGCGATCAAAATGAAGATTGACTATGATCGTTTGCACATCCTTAACCAACTACGTGCTAAAGGCTTTGCTCGCCTTATTGGTGTCACTGTCCAGATAAACCCGGAACTCTATCGAAGTCGTGAAGAGAAAAAAGAGCTATCTAAGCCTCGCGACCCTATCTCTGAAACCGCCGCTCAGTATTTAGAAATGATTGCTAGTGGTGCCTCACCTAAAGTTAAGGCTCGTTTGGAGAGCTTAGCGAAACTTGCTAAGAAAGATTAATTTTATTGCAGACATAAAAAAGCCAGACTAACGTCTGGCTTTTTCAATTCAATCTACTTATGCCAATACTACATTGGGCTCGGCAAATGCTACCGGAGACGTTGATTCTTCTTCGAAAGTCACCCACTCCCACGCTTCTTGATCAGCAAGTACTGAACGAAGTAGCTGGTTGTTTAGGCCGTGGCCTGACTTAAATGCACGGAACTCGCCGATGATTGGATGGCCACACATGTACAGGTCACCAATCGCATCAAGTACTTTGTGAGTAACGAACTCGTTATCAAAACGCAGACCTTCCTCATTCAGGATACGGTATTCGTCTAATACGATCGCACAATCGAAGCTACCACCAAGACAAAGGTTTTGTGATTGTAGGTATTCAATGTCACGCATGAAACCAAACGTACGGGCGCGAGAGATATCTTTCACAAAACCTTGCGACGAGAAGTCAAACAGCAGGTGCTGCTCGTCAGATTCAATCGCTGGGTGGTTGAATTCAATTTCAAAGTCCATGCGGAAACCATTGAAAGGAACAAACTCTGCCCACTTATCACCATCTTCAAAACGCACAGGTTTCTTGATGCGGATAAAACGTTTAAGCGCATTTTGCTCTTCAACGCCAGCTTGTTGCAGTAAGAATACAAATGGGCTCGCACTACCGTCCATAATTGGAATCTCAGGAGCATCTACTTCAACAACAATGTTGTCGATGCCCATACCCGCAAGAGCCGCGTTTAGGTGCTCTACGGTAGAGATGCGTACGCCTTCGTCATTAACCAGTGCTGTACATAGCATGGTATCGCGAACTGATTCTGGATCCGCTGGAAAATCAACCGGTGGATTTACGTCGGTACGACGGTACACAATGCCTGTATTTGCAGCGGCTGGGCGAAGAGTAAGTGTCACTTTACGACCAGAGTGGAGACCCACACCAGTTGTTTTCACTATTTCTTTCAGAGTACGTTGTCTGATCATCTACTTTGCCTCAGTAAAAATGCTACAAATCACGGTCAATGGCGATATTGACCGTGCATGCTACCACAAAATTGAACAGTGTCAAATTGCGTTGTATTAGTCAGCTTGACGACGTAAGAAGGCCGGGATATCCAAATAGCCGCTTTCTTTATCCGCTTTCGGTGCTGCGCTTTGTCCTGCACTCGAGCCAGATGGCGCTGAAGTCGTTGGCTGAGGAGTTACCTGTGGTTTTTCTTGCAAAGTTGGTGCCGTTTTTTCTTCCACTTTATTGACGGTCGGTTGTTGTGCCGGCGCCGTTTGTGGTTGAGTTTGTGGCTGAGCAACTGGCGCAACTTTCGCCTTGCCGCCCGCAACTAGCGTAATATCAGGTTTCTTCTCGTTACCAATACCAGTAGCAACAACTGTTACGCGAATTTCATCTGCCATATCAGGGTCTAGTGACGTACCGATAACAACCGTAGCGTTATCTGATGCAAAAGCTTTCACTGTATTACCTACAGTTTCAAACTCGTCTAGACGCATATCTAGACCCGCAGTGATGTTAACAAGAACACCACGTGCGCCAGCTAGATCGATATCTTCAAGTAGCGGGCTTGAAATAGCCATTTCTGCCGCTTCTTCTGCACGATCTTCACCTTTTGCAACACCACTACCCATCATAGCGTGACCCATCTCAGACATAACTGTACGTACGTCTGCAAAGTCGACGTTAATCATGCCAGGACGAGTAATAAGCTCTGCAATACCCTGAACTGCATTCTTCAATACATCGTTCGCACTCGCAAAGGCTTCAAGTAGTGTAATACCGCGACCAAGCACTTTAAGAAGCTTTTCATTTGGAATCGTAATAAGTGAATCCACATGTTTAGAAAGCTCTTCAATGCCTTGCTCAGCAAAAGCTAAACGCTTTTTGCCTTCAAAGCTAAATGGCTTAGTAACAACAGCAACAGTCAGAATGTTCAGCTCTCGAGCTACTTCTGCAATTACTGGGGCTGCACCTGTACCAGTACCACCACCCATACCAGCTGCGATAAATACCATATCGGCACCACTCAGCTCTTCTTTAATGCGATCGCGATCTTCGAGAGCTGCGTCACGGCCAACTTGTGGGTTCGCACCCGCACCAAGTCCTTTTGTGATATCACCACCAATTTGAATAACGCTATTCACGCTGGTTTTACGAAGTGCCTGAGCATCAGTATTAATACTAATAAACTCAACACCTTCGATGGATTCACGTACCATGTGTTCAACGGCGTTACCGCCACCGCCACCAACCCCAACGACTTTAATTACTGCATCGTCAGACATTTCCATCATCGGTTCAAACATGTGTTATCTCCGTTTTTCCTGCTGCTCAGGTTAAAACTCTTTTTGTATCCAATTACGCAAGCGACCAAATAAACCCGTTACTGGGGAACGAGAAGGCTCGTTGTACTCAGTATCATCATTTATTCCTGCATCTCTTGCATAATGAAGTAAACCAACTGCCGTAGAATGATACGGCTCTTTAACGTAATCAGTTAAGCCGCTGACCTCTAATGGTTTGCCGACTCTAACTTGGTTGCGGAATACACGCTCCGCACACTCTACCAAACCTTCAATTTGTGCCGCTCCTCCTGTGAGCACCACTCCTGCGGCGAGGTGATGTTTAATCCCTTCTTCACGCAGTTTTTCTTGTACGGTATCGATAGTTTGATTAACCAGTCCCATAAGTTCAGTATAACGAGGTTCAATCACTTCAGACAAAGTCTGTCGCTGCAAACTGCGTGATGGACGCCCGCCTACACTAGGAACGTTAACTGTATCATCCTTACTGACCAACTCGCTTAGAGCACAGCCATATTTCACTTTAATTTCTTCAGCATCACTTACTGGAGTACCGAAGGCAAAAGCGATATCACTTGTCACTGCATTGCCGGCGTATGAGAATACTTCGGTGTGGCGCAACGCGCCGCCAGTCCAAATGGATACATCCATCGTACCAGCACCGATATCTACGACACAAACACCAAGCTCTCGTTCATCTTCAGTGATCACAGCATTACTTGCCGCTAACCCTGAGTAAACCAAGTGCTCAACTTTGAGCCCACAACGCTCAACTGCTTTTATGATATTTCTTGCCATATCATTGTGACAAGAGATCAGGTGCACGCTAACTTCCATGCGTACTCCTGATAAACCTAGCGGATTTTTTATCCCTTCTTGATAATCAATCGTAAATTCTTGAGGGATAACGTGCAGAATGCGCTGTTCGTCACCAATCTTAATCGATTTAGCGGTATGAATTGCACGATCCATATCTTCCTGAGAGACCTCTTCATCCGAAATGGTTCCCATGCCTTTCTCGATTCTGCTGGCAATATGACGTCCAGAAAGAGAGATAAACACATTGGTGATATCGCACTCTGCCATCAGCTCTGCTTGGTCGACAGCGCGCTGAACCGATTTTACAACCGACTCAAGGTCATTCACGCCACCTTTGTCCATCCCGCGGGAAGGACTGCTGCCTGCGCCAATAATATTGATTTGACCATCAGGCAATACTTCACCCACGAGAGCCGATACGGTTGCAGTGCCTATATCAAGACCAACAATAATGCTGTCATCAGCGGTCTTAGTCATCTGTATTCTCTTGTTCTAACTCTTGTTCTGGGAACCATCCAATTGATGCTCCCGTATCATACCTGAGGTCGATATAGCTCACTCGTTGAGTGTCGCTACCCAAATTCTGATAAAGCGAAACAAAGCGCTCTATTCGTTCCTGCAGTGACTCTTTACCTAGCTCTAAGCGAATTCCATTATCGAGAATTATTTGCCAAGCACGGCGTTCATTGAGCACCAAGGAGGTAATCGTTAAGTTAAGTGATTCAAACTTAGGACTGATATCACGCCACACTTGAAGAACTTCTTCGCTGGTGTCTTGAGGTCCGTAAAGTTTTACTCGCTCTTCATCCAGTTTGCCGATATCACCGTCAAAAACCCGCCCCTCTTCATTGAGCAACGCGTTACCATTCCAGATAGCCTCGGCGTGAAACTCGGTAAGAAAGACTTTTACGGTATCAGGCCACTGTTTACGAATTGAGGCATGTGATACCCAGGGGATAGACTCTGCCATATCTTGTAGCACGTCAATATCCTGCGACATAAACGTTCCAACATGGTCTAGCTGCGCGAACGCTCGCTGTACATCAGTCGCTGAAACGTAATGCAGTTCACCCTGGAGTACGATTTTAGATAGCGGAAGACGCTGGTCATCCCACATCCAAGAGATCGTAGAGTAAAGGAGAGAGCCTATTAACACCAACACCATCAGCAAGAATGCGCCACCCAGAGCGTGTTCTTTAACTAGTGGTTTAGAGGTTAAACGACGGCCTTCATTAAAAGCACTTTTAATCAAAGTCCATAGTCCTTGCCAATTAGCTCGCTTATTTTCCCTATCTCATTTCGTATAATAGAGGCAAAAGCACTTACTTTAACCTTCGGATTATACTGGCGTCATAGAAAGTATCAAACACTGAAAGTAAGAAATCGCCACTTAAAACGTAATAAGTGACGCAAATAGCCAAAAATCAATGTTTCAATCAAGCTTGAGACATCTTATCGATATTTAACTCAAAAGCTTCGAGCTGTTTCGCTACCTTACCAACATCCCCTGCACCTTGGGTTAGTACTAAGTCACCATCTTGTAAAACATTAGCGAGAACTGAAGGTAAAGCCTTGCTATCAGGGACAAAAATCGGGTCAAGCTTGCCACGACTACGAATAGTCCTACAAAGAGCACGCCCATCAGCACCGGCAATAGGTTTCTCGCCCGCAGAGTAAACATCCAGCATGATCAATACATCAACCTGCTCAAGCACATTAGCAAAATCATCATACAGATCTCGCGTTCGGCTATAACGGTGTGGCTGGAAAATCATAACCAGACGCTTATCTTGCCATCCGTTACGCGCAGCCTGAATGGTCACATCAACTTCTGTAGGGTGATGTCCATAATCATCCACCAGCATTGCGTGGCCATTGCCGGTATCAAACTCGCCTAAGTGATCAAATCGGCGACCTGTACCCTGAGTTCCAGCCATCGCATTGAGGATTGCTTCATCGCTAATGTCATCTTCAGTCGCCACGGCAATCGCTGCTGAAGCGTTAAGAGCATTGTGTCGGCCTGGAATATTCAAAGTGATGTCAAGGTCAGCTTTGCCCTGACGAATAACGGTAAACTTACCCTGCTGGCCTTCTTGGCGGTAGTTAGCAATACGCACGTCAGCATCTTCAGAGAAACCGTAAGTAATCACCTGACGGCTGATATCTGGGATCAGTTCACGCACGACAGGATCATCAACACACACGATTGCCTGACCATAAAATGGCAGATTGTGTAGGAAGTCGATAAATGTCTGCTTGAGTGTTTCAAAATCGCCGCCATAGGTATCCATATGGTCAGCTTCGATATTGGTGACAATACTCACCATCGGCTGAAGATGAAGGAAAGAGGCATCGCTTTCGTCCGCTTCAGCAATCAGAATGCGGCTAGAACCAAGACGCGCATTGGTGCCAGCGCTCTTAACCAAACCACCATTAACAAAGGTAGGATCAAGACCTGCTTCAGAATAAATTTGAGTAACCAGTGCGGTGGTGGTGGTTTTACCATGCGTGCCAGCCACTGCAATACCGTGACGGAAACGCATCAGTTCAGCCAGCATCTCTGCACGGCGCACCACAGGGATACGCGCAGCTCTCGCTGCAATGATCTCTGGGTTTTCTTCGTTGATCGCTGTCGATACGACCACAACGCTCGCTTGCGAAACGTTCTCTTCAGCATGACCGATAAAGACGGTTGCACCTTTCTGCGTCAAACGTTCTGTGATTGGGTTTTCAGCGATATCTGAACCTGAAATCTGGTAGCCTTCGTTAAGCAGTACTTCAGCAATCCCGCTCATACCAGCACCACCAATGCCAATAAAGTGAATGCATTTAACACGGCGCATCTCTGGCACCATAGCTCGAATCTGAGCCAAATCTTGAGTATGTTTAATTGTCATTAATCTTTCTCGTTATTTCGTCAGTGCAATAATGGCGTCTGATACCACGCTGTCTGCATCTAACTTAGCAGCCTCTCTGGCCTTATTTGCCATTTCCAGCAGAGTTGCACGATCTAACTGTTGAATTTGTTTCGCTAGTTTCTCAGCCGTCAGCTCTGGCTGCTCAATCATTTTTGCTGCACCACACTCGACCAGATGGTCAGCGTTCAGTGCCTGCTGTCTGTCTTTGTGCATAAATGGGACGAAGATAGCCCCGACACCTGCCGCTGAAACTTCTGATACTGTTAAAGCACCAGAGCGACATACCAACAAGTCAGCCCATTGATAAGCATCAGCGACATCGTCAATAAACTCGACGGTCTCTGCATGAGTAACCTGATGCTGTGAGTACGCTTCAGCAACTTGTTGTTGGTTATTTTTTCCTGCTTGATGGCGGATCTGGTAGCCAGTACCTAGTTTAGCCATCACTTCAGGTAACGTACGGTTAAGGATTTGCGCGCCCTGACTGCCACCCATCACCAGAATGCGGATATCGCCATCGCGCTCAGCCATGCGAGTAACTGGCGGCTCAATTGCCACTACGTCTTCGCGAACAGGGTTGCCAACGACAGGCGCCGATGGGAAAGCTCCCGGGAATGCCTGAAAGACCTTGCGAGCAATTTTTGATAGCCACTGGTTAGTTAAACCTGCAACCGCATTTTGCTCATGTAGAACGACCGGAATACCCAATGTCCATGCTGCAACACCACCAGGTCCACTTACATATCCACCCATGCCTAATACAGCATCAGGTTTCCAGCGTTTCATATGCGCCCTGGCTTGAAAAATCGCATTGATAATCTGCAATGGTGCTTTAACCAGTCGGGCAACGCCTTGACCTCGTAGACCTTTTACCTTGATAAAGTCGATTTCGATGCCGTGTTTTGGAACCAAGTCAGCTTCCATACGATCTGCTGTGCCTAACCAGCGAATTTCCCAACCTTGCTCCTGTAACTTTTTAGCCACCGCAAGTCCCGGGAATACATGACCGCCCGTACCGCCGGCCATAACCATTAATCTTTTATTCTGTTTCATCTGTCGTTAACTTTTGTTCTTCTGTTTCTGCACTGATAAGGCGGCATTCGTGGTCGATACGCAATAATATCGACACAGCGACGGACATTACAATCAAACTCGAACCACCATAGCTTATCAGTGGTAAGGTCAAACCTTTAGTCGGAACCATACCTGCGGCGGCACCAACGTTAACCAAGGTTTGAAATGCAAACCAAATACCGATACCAAATGCAAGGTAACCACCAAATAACTGGTTGTTCTCGAAGGCTTTGCGGCCGATGTATATCGCTTTTAGTACCAGGCTAAAAATGAGCATCAATACCAGAACCACCCCGACAAAGCCCAACTCTTCTGCGAGCACGGCGAAAACGAAGTCGGTATGAGCTTCTGGAAGGTATTCGAGTTTTTGAATCGAGTTTCCTAGCCCTTGCCCAAACCATTCACCACGGCCAAATGCCATCAGTGACTGAGTTAACTGATAACCACTACCAAATGGGTCATCCCAAGGGTCCATAAAAGAGGTCACCCGGCGCATTCGGTAAGGTTCTATATAAATCAGGGTAGCAACCGCAACCAGACCTACCACCATTAAGGCTAAGAATTGGGTCAGCTTAGCACCCGCGATAAATAGCATCCCAAACAGGGTTACCAGCATCACGATTACAGTGCCTAAATCGGGCTGAAGTAACAGTAGGCTTGCCAATGTCGCAAAGACGATGATCGGTTTAATAAAACCGCCAAAGAAGCTAGAGCGTACCTCTTCACTTTTACGCACCAAGTACCCTGACATAAAAATGAACAACGAGAGTTTCGCCACTTCAGCTGGCTGGAGGTTGAATAACCCTAACGGGATCCATCGTGAAGCGCCATTAACGGATTTACCTGCTACAAGCACCACAATCAATAGGAATATGGATAAAAACAGCAACCACATACTGTAATCAAACCAGCGTTTTAACGGGACTTGCAAAATGACAGCAGAGGTTGAGAGCGCCAACACCAGAAAAATCGCGTGGCGGAACATAAAGTGAAACGGCTGATCCGTTAATCGGGAACTAATAGGAAACGATGCCGAGGTCACCATCACTAAGCCAGTTAGCATCAAACCGAGAGAGATCCATACTAACTGTCGGTCATACAAAACTTCAGGAGACTCTGTGGTCACCCAACGTTTGATACTGCCAAAAACGTTTCGAATCTGCATAGTTCCCTGCGTAGTTTAAGCGTAAGCCTTTGCTAGCTCGGTGAAAGCATCACCACGAGCCATAAAATTACTGAACTGGTCAAAGCTAGCACAAGCAGGAGAAAGTAAAATCATGTCTCCAGCAGTCACCTTAGGAGAAAGCCACTGAATGATTTCTTCCATGCTACTGAATCGCTGTGCACTTGGGTGAAGTGACATAAACTGATCGCCATCTTCTCCAAAGCAGCATAACTGCAAATCTAACTTGTCTAGCACTGGTGCGAGTTGAGAAAGGTCAGCGCCTTTGCCCATTCCACCTACTAGTAAATACAGTGTGCCAGCTAACTCAAGTCCGGCTAGTGCAGCCATAGTGCTGGCTACATTTGTTGCCTTGGAATCATTGACCCATTTAATTCCACGATTATCAGCAACCACTTGGCACCTATGTGTCAAACCGTTGTAAGATTTAAGTGCATCAAGGCCTTTTTCGATATCAACACCCACTTGTGACAGCAATGCTAATACCACTAGAGCATTCGCAACGTTATGGCGTCCCACCAAAGAGAGCTCTGCGGCAGGAATAATTTGCTTGCCATTCATCGCCAGGTATTCGATACCATCGCAATCAATGACAGAAAACTGAGTTGAATCGGTCAGACTAAACTCTACCAAATGCTTGTTATTTTGATCTGGGTAAGTTTGCTTGTCTTCAGCATTAACGATACATGACTGAGCATGGTCAAAGATTCGTAGCTTAGCCTGGCGGTAATCTTCCATTCCCTGATAGCGATCCATATGGTCTTCAGTCAGGTTGAGAAACGCCGCCGCTTTCGGCGCTAACGAAGAGGTGGTTTCCAGTTGAAAACTCGACAATTCCAAGACATAGAGATCGGCATCAAGAGTCAGAAGGTCTAACGCCGGAACGCCAATGTTGCCGCCGACACCAACCTTAAGCCCAGTAGCTTTTGCAACCTGACCGGTCCAATCGGTAACAGTACTCTTACCATTTGAGCCAGTAATCGCGATGACAGGCTTATCAACCTGCCAGGCAAACAGTTCAATATCACCAACAACCGGAATGTTAGCCGCTAGAACCTGTTGAATTTCAGGCGTTGCCAACGCAATACCTGGGTTAGCCACGACCAAATCAGCGTCGAGTAACCAATTCAGATTCCAGCTGCCGGAGTGAAGCGCAATCCCCTGCGGAAGTTGTTCGCTACCCGGTGGATTTTCACGAGTATCAATAACTCGGATATCGAGTTTCTTGTCTCGTGTAGCTAAGTGCTTAACGACAGAGAGCCCGGTAATACCGAGCCCTACGACAACTACTTTTTCAATACCTTGCCAACGATCCGTGGTCATGGTTTCAACTTCCTTAACGAACTTTTAGCGTTGCCAGACCAACAAGAACAAGAACGATAGAAATGATCCAAAAACGTACGATCACTCGTGGTTCTGGCCAGCCCTTTAACTCGTAATGATGGTGAATCGGAGCCATACGGAAGATGCGTTGGCCACGTAATTTATATGAACCAACCTGTAAGATTACCGATAGTGTCTCCATTACGAACACACCACCCATAATTACCAGTACAAACTCTTGGCGAACTAACACAGCGATAGTACCCAGTGCGCCACCAAGCGCTAGTGAACCAACATCACCCATGAAAACTTGTGCTGGGTAGGTGTTAAACCATAAGAAGCCCAGTCCGGCACCGACAATCGCGGTACAAACCACTACCAGCTCAGATGCTTGAGGAATGTATGGAATGTGGAGGTAGTTAGCAAAGTTAACGTTACCTGTCGCCCATGCAATCGCAGCAAAACCAGCAGAAACCAACACGGTAGGCATGATAGCTAAACCATCAAGGCCATCAGTCAGGTTAACTGCATTACTGGTACCAACAATCACGAAGTAAGTCAGAACAATGTACATCAAGCCAAGTTGCGGCATGATCTCTTTGAAAAATGGAACAACGAGTTGCGTCGCAGCAGTGTCTTTACCGTGAGCATATAGAGCGAAAGCAACGACAAGCGCAATCGCAGACTGCCAGAAGTATTTCCAGCGAGCGATCAAGCCATCGGTATTCTTGCGTACCACTTTACGGTAATCATCAACAAAACCTACTGCACCGTAGCCAAGCAGTACCGCCAGAACGGCCCATACATAAGGATTAGATAGATCAGTCCAGAGCAAAACGGTTGTCACTATGGCTGTCAGGATCATTATCCCGCCCATAGTTGGTGTACCACGCTTGCTAAAGTGAGATTCAGGACCTTCATTACGAACAACCTGACCAATTTGCAGTAACTGCAAACGGCGGATCATAATTGGTCCCATCCACAATGAGATACCAAGAGCCGTTAAGACACTAACAATTGCGCGAAACGATAGGTATTCAAACAATCGGAAGAATGAAAAATATGGCTGTAGCAGCTCGGCGAGCCAAATAATCATGTATACATCTCCTTGACAGCAGTAGCGACTTTACTCATTCCAGCACTGTTTGCGCCTTTAACTAGCAGCGTCTGTTGCTCTTGGTGCTGTGCTAAATGCTGTTTAATATAATCAATCATGCTTTGGTGGTTACTAAAGTGAATACCACCACACTCATCGCTGATCGCTTTAGCATCAGCGCCATAAGTAAGCACGTGTTCAAATTTGAATGGGGCAGCATGTTCTCCGACTTGACGGTGAAGTGCAAGACTTTCGTCGCCTAACTCAGCCATATTCCCCAAAATTAACCAACGAATTCCAGTGAAGCTCGCCAATAAATCAGCAGCTGCTTTCATAGCAGGCACACTGGCATTATAACTATCGTCAATGAGCTTAATCGTGTCGTTGAGCTCTATCACCTCAACGCGACCTTTTACCTTACTCAACTGAGCTAATCCTGACTGCACCATTTCAAGGTTTGCGCCCAGTTCTAGCGCTAACGCCGTCGCCGCAAGAGCATTGGCTACGTTATGCTGACCGACAATGCCTAACTTGATGGCGACATCCCCGACTGGTGAAACCAGAGTAAACTCAGCCTCGCCGCTGCTGTTAAGGCTAATCTCTTTAGCGAAAAAGTCTGCATCAGAATCAATGACCGAGAAACTTTTTACCAGCTTATCGGCCAGAACCGAGTGCCAATACTCTCCGCCATTGCTGTCGAGATTTATAATAGCCACTGAGCCTGGCTTTAATCCCTGATAGATTTCGCCTTTGGCCTGCTTAACACCATCCAGAGAACCAAAACCTTCCAGATGGGCAGCAGCAACGTTGTTGACTAACGCAACATCTGCCTTGACCAGATTGGTGGTATAAGCGATCTCCCCGATATGGTTAGCGCCCATCTCAATCACCGCATAGTCATCTTCAGGTGTCGAACGTAAAAGAGTCAGTGGTACACCGATATCGTTGTTAAAGTTACCAGCGGTGAACAGAACACGACCTTTCTGTTCCATGATGCTAGCGACCATCTCTTTGACCGTAGTTTTGCCGGCACTACCAGTAATGGCAACGGTTGGTGTCTGGCAGGATTGATGAACTAACGCACCTAACTGGCCTAAAGCGAGTTTGGTATCTTTAACCAACAACTGCGGTACGTCACTCTCAACAATACGACTGACCAATAGCGCACCAGCGCCTGACTCTACCGCTTGAGCAGCAAAGTCGTGAGCATCAAAACGTTCGCCCACCAGCGCAACAAACAGCGCACCAGCGTCAATTGCTCGTGTATCTGTTGAGACTGATTCAATCGCCCTGTCATTACCAACCAACTCAGCGTCTAAGGCATCAGCAATTTGGCTTAACATCATAGTAATCATAACGATGACTCCAGCAGTTGTTGCGCAGACTCTCTGTCTGAGTAATGAATCGTTTTATCAGCCATGACTTGATAATCTTCATGCCCCTTACCCGCAAGTAAGATAATGTCCTGCTCGCCACTATGAGCAAGTGCGTACTTTAAAGCGTCAAATCGATTGTGCTCAACGATAGCCAGTTCTGGCTCGTTCATCCCTTTAAGCATGTCCTCAACAATCGCTGCCGGAGACTCGCTACGAGGGTTGTCGTCGGTCAGGATCACTTTGTCCGCCAGCTCTTCACCGATAGCAGCCATCATTGGACGTTTACCTGTATCGCGGTCACCACCGCAACCAAAAATACCCCATAACTTGCCATGACAGTGAACTCGTAATGCCTTAAGTGCTTTCTCCAGTGCATCCGGAGTATGCGCGTAGTCGACAACAACTTTGGCTTTGTCACTGGCGGTAAACAGCTCCATACGACCAAGTACAGGCTTTAACGAGCTCGCAGTATCAAGTAGCTGCTGCTTATCAACACCGAGTGCCAGAAGCGCTGTCAACGCAAGCAATACGTTGCTGGCATTGAACTCACCGATCAAGGCAATGGTAAATTCACCGCGGCCAAACAGACCATCAATCACTAACGAAATACCCGCTTCACTGTAACTGACACTTTCAGCCCAGACTGCACGAGGGTGGTCAGTCGGACTAAGTGAAACTGCTATAGCAGAATCTAAGCGATTAACCCAGCTCGCACCCACTTGATCATCAATATTGATCACAGCGGTTTTGCATGTGTGCTGGTCAAACAGAGAAAACTTAGCTTCGGCATACTCTTCCATGGTGCCATGGTAATCGAGATGGTCACGACTTAAGTTAGAGAAAACACCAACTTCAAAAGGTAAGGTTTTTACGCGCCCCTGAACCAGGCCGTGTGAAGATACTTCCAGTGCAGTATATTGCGCCCCCTGCTGTTGTAACTGATGCAGGGTTTGCTGAATTTCTATCGCGTTACCAGTGGTGTTGGCAGCGGGTTGAAGGTCGGCAAGGAAGCCATTACCCGTTGTACCCATCACTGCCGCTTTGTGACCGATAAGGTCAAGCCACTGAGCCATAATTTGGGTGATCGTGGTTTTGCCGTTAGTGCCTGTGACACCAATAAGTTTATTGTCGCTTAATGGGTAAAGTAGGCTAGCAAGAGCGGAAAGGTGTTGAGCAAGTTGGTCCAGATAAACGATGCTGACGCCAGATGAACGCTCAACCTTACCGTGAGGATGTAGCTCGCACGCTTCGGCAATAATGGCATTGGCTCCAAGTTCAATCGCAGAATTGATAAAACGGCGGCCATCGACAGCGTGACCTTTGATGGCAACGAACGTCGTGCCTTGGGTAACTTTGCGGCTATCGAGCTCTAGTCGTTCAACAACAACATTGGCACTCTCATCAGTAGAAATATCCAACCACGGGGCCAGCAAGGTGGCTAAGGTTAGTTCCTTGGACATATCAAACTCACTTAATCTTGTTTAAATCTGTTTTCATCAGGCGCTACGTTTAGTATCTGCAGCGTACCTTTTAAAATTTCGGCAAATACAGGGCCAGCTACCGAACCACCGTAGTAGTTATCACCCTGTGGCTCGTTGACAACAACAACCAGTGCAACCCTTGGGTCGCTGGCTGGCGCAACACCAGCAGTGTAAGCAAAGTATTCGTCACCGTAACCGCCCGCAATGGCCTTACGTGAAGTACCCGTTTTAGCCGCAACGCGATAGCCAGGTACTGCGGCTTTAGTTGCCGTACCGCCTGGTTGAGTTACGGTTTCAAGCATCGCCAATACCTTACGAGCATTTTCCCGATCAATAACTTGCTTGGCTAAATTCTGCTGGTTGTTCTCAATAATATGAATTGGCTGATACTCACCCAGGTTACCTAAGGTGGCGTAGGCGTGAGCCAGTTGAAGAGGTGTGATAGTCAGGCCATAACCAAATGACAGGGTGGCGATTTCAAACTTCGACCAGCGACGACGGTTAGGGAAAATACCCTGAGTTTCTCCCACTAAGTTAAGACCAGAAACTTCACCAAAACCGACCGAGCTATACATACCCAACAAGGCTTCCAGCGGCATTTCTAATGCCAGCTTAGCGACACCAATGTTACTCGACTTTTTAAGAATGGTCGTTAAGTCAGCTTTGCCTACTTTGGAGGTATCTCGTACACGACTGCCGCCGATTTGCATGATACCGTTACCAGTATCAATCACGGTACTGTCGTCAGCGACGCCATTTTCCAGAGCAGCAAGAACAACAAATGGCTTGACCGTAGAGCCGGGCTCAAACGCATCGGTAATCACTCGGTTACGCATTTTGGCAGACTGAAGATCTGAACGGTTATTCGGGTTGTACGACGGAGCATTGACCATAGCAAGCACGGCGCCAGTTTTCACATCGAGAATAACGGCAGAACCTGATGTGGCTCGGTAGTCAGCAACCGCTTGTTTAATTGCGCGGTAAGCAATCGCCTGGATTCGCTGATCAATTGTCAGCTCCAGAGGTTTACCCTCTTCACGTTCTTCCAGTGAGATGTTTTCCACCACGCGACCATAACGGTCTTTGCGAATAATACGTTTACCAGCTTCGCCCGTTAGCCATTTATCATAACTACGTTCTACGCCTTCAAGACCATGACCATCAATACCCGTCACACCAACTAAGTGAGCACTTACCTCACCAGCTGGATAGTAACGTCTTGACTCAGCTTTAAGACCCACACCGGATAGTTTCAACTCACGGATGTAATGCGCCATAGCCGGGCTGACCTGACGCTGCAGGTAGATAAAGCGACGGTTCTTATTGTTGTTGATCTTATCGATCAAGCCCTGACGCTTCAGGCCCAGTACATCCGCTAACGCATACCAGCGGTTAATATCTTCTAATCCACCATCTTTAAAGATGGTCACAGGATCAGCCCATACCGCTTCTACCGGGACACTGACAGCTAACGGCTCACCGTTGCGGTCTGAGATAATACCGCGGGCAGAGTGAAGGGTTTTGGCGCGAATAGAACGCAAGTCACCTTGTTTGATAAGGTTATCGGGTTCGACGATTTGGATATAGGCAATACGACTCGCCAATGCAGCGAAGGCACAAAAAACAAAGAATAACACCACATAGAAGCGCCAACGGATTAAGTTGGTTGGCTGCGGCTCGGCTTTAGGCTCAGCGTTGTTTTCTTTTTTGCTCATGGGAGGTTAATAATAACTTCTTTATCGGAATCCGGACGCTTCATTTCCAGCTCATGTTTAGCCACGGCTTGGACTCGGCTATGTTCTGCTAAAGCGGTCTCTTCGAGTATCAGGTTGCGCCACTCGTTATCAAGCCTTTCACGTTCAACTAAAGCCTGATCTTTTTCTGTAATCGCTTGGCGCGTGTGGTGTGTAGTAAAAACAACGCCCATCGCACTGGCAAAAATCAGCAATAAGCAGATAAGTGGCACTCGACCAACACTCAGAAGATCGAGTGCAATCAATTTAGCTAGATTGGGCGTTGACTTACTCATTGTTCGTTATAGCTTTTCCGCGATACGCAGTACTGAACTACGTGAACGAGCATTGTGCTCAACTTCTTGCTTCGAAGGCTTAATCGCTTTACCAACTGGTTTTAGATCAGCACTACCTAGCGCTTTGATCTGCTCTTCAGTCATAGGAATGCCATGAGGAACTTCAGGTCCTTTGCTCTCTTTGCGAATAAAGCGTTTAACCATACGGTCTTCAAGTGAGTGGAAGCTGATCACTGACAGGCGACCTTGTGGGGCCAGAATGCTTGCAGCGCCTTTAAGAGCGGTATCAATCTCTTCTAGTTCACTATTGATGTAAATACGGAAAGCCTGGAAAGCACGAGTTGCAGGATGCTTTTTCTCTTTAAAGCTCTTTGGTGCCGCATCAGAAATCAGCTTAGCTAACTGACTGGTGCGCGTCATAGGCTCATTCTCTTCGTTCTCACGGTAAGCAACGATCGCTTTAGCAATTCGACGCGCATGTTTATCTTCACCAAACTCGCGGATAACCCAAGTGATGTCATCCAGATCGGCTTCCATCAACCATTGTGAAACCGGAATGCCTGACGTTGGGTCCATACGCATATCAAGCGGACCATCTTTCATAAAGCTAAAGCCACGTTCAGCGTCATCAAGTTGTGGTGATGAAACACCAAGATCCAACAGCACACCATCCACTTTGCCGACTAAGTCATAGTCAGCCGCATACTCAGCCATACCAGAGAAAGGACCATGAATGATGGTGAAACGTGGATCATCAATTTTTTGCGCTTCAGCGATTGCCTGAGGGTCGCGATCGATACTGTACAGACGACCGTTTTCGCCAAGCTTAGATAGTATCGTACGGCTATGACCGCCACGACCGAATGTACCGTCGATGTAGATACCATCTGGCTTGATTGCTAAGCCATCGATCGATTCATGAAGGAGTACGGATATGTGTTTAAATGCTTCGGTCATAGTTATCTCATGTGGCTGTCGCATTGACGATTTCAGATTCTCCAGTGTACTTATTTAGAGGCTTATCGCCACTATTGTCACGTGAGAACTCGTGATTTAGCGCCAAGTTTAATGGTTAGGAAACAATTTTGGTCAATTAAAAGCAAAAAACCCATCATAACAACAAAGTTACGATGGGTCTCGAATAGGTGGAGCCGACACATAAGCCGGGTTCTGTTCCGCTTGCGCGGCGGTAGCCATTCGTCTAGGCCAGCAATCGCTCACTGGCTCGAGCAACCTACCCGCCTCCTTACGCGAGCAACGCAATGTGGAGGCCTATTTGGTCTTGCTTCAGGTGGAGTTTACCCTGCTACGAACTATTACTAGTCGTCCGGTGCGCTCTTACCGCACCCTTTCACCCTTACCTGTGCCCTAGGGCCATCGGCGGTCTTCTCTCTGCTGCACTTGTCGTAGGCTTGCGCCCCCCAGGCGTTACCTGGCACCTTGCTCTATGAAGCCCGGACTTTCCTCCCCTTTGTCAGTCTCCCGAAGGACGTCAACGTCAGTCTCCCAAAGGGACCTCAACGTCAGTCTCCCGAAGGACATCAACAAAGCAGCGACTACCCAGTCAGCTCCGAGGGCGGATTGTATAGAGTTCGGAGCGAAGTGTCTAGCGAGATCACAGATATGATGCAAACGAGGGGTTAAGTGGTCAAGGATTCGACAGAACGCTTCGAGAATCGAGAAGTAGAATGCTAGGGCTGAACCAGCTTCTTCTCGATTCTCTACTCTAAATTCTCGATTCTTAACTCAGGTTCTCCAATCCCCACTTATACAACGTATTCTTCTTCAGGTTGTATATCTCCGCAGCCATTGCCGCCGCTTTCTTCAGCGGTAGCTCTTTAGTCAGAATAGCAAGAGTACGAGTCGCTTCGTCTGGTAAGGTATCTTCTGCAGTCGAACGGTAGCCGTGGATCAGCAGCGCCATTTCACCACGCTGTTGATTCTCGTCTGCTTTGACCCATTCAACCAGCTCACCTAACGGCATACCCTGGATCGTTTCGAAAGTTTTGGTCAGCTCACGTGCCAGCACCACTTCACGTTCCGGGCCAAGAATATCTAGCATGTCAGCCAACGAATCAAGGATTCGGTGAGGAGACTCGTAGAAAACACAGGTACGCTCTGCTTTAGCGATTTCCAGAAACTTATCTTTTCTTCCCTTACTCTTTGCCGGTAAGAAACCTTCAAAGCTGAATCGATCAGACGGCAGACCTGATGCACTTAACGCAGTAATCACCGCGCAAGCCCCTGGCAGTGGGACAACTTTAACGCCCGCCTGACGACACTGAGTCACAAGATGGTATCCTGGATCACTTATTAATGGGGTACCTGCATCAGAAACGAGTGCAATTGAGTGCCCTGCTAACAATTTCTCGACTAAGACTTGCGCTTTTTGTTGTTCATTATGATCATGGAGAGCATAAGTTTTGGTTTGAATATTGAAGTGAGAGAGCAACTTACCAGTATGACGTGTATCTTCTGCCGCAATAAGATCGACATTAGATAGCACTTCAATCGCTCGCTGAGTAATATCGCCTAAATTACCAATTGGTGTAGGTACGATATAAAGGGTAGGAACCTCAGTTAGTAAGGTTTTGTTATCTGTCATTTGTTTACCATCACTTCAACGATTAATATAGACACAATTTTATACGGAATTAACAAAGAGCTCATGGCCATGAAAAACCACAAGCGTCTCAGTGTAACACGCTTACTGACTCCTGTAGCACTTGCTGTCACATTGGCAGCCTGTTCTTCTGCTCCTAAAGCGCCAACAAGTGTCGATATTACTCTCGACCCTAACCAGCCAATTCAGACTTATCTGATGCGTGCTGACAGCAGCCAGGGCAGTCTGCAAAACGACTGGCTTATCATGGCGCTTAAAGCTTCTGTTGATGCTGGTGATGTCACTCAGGCAGAGCTGCTAATGAAACGCCTGGCGCGCCAATCGCTAACCGACATGCAACAAGCGGAGTGGCAGCTGGCACGCGCTGAGTTACTTGTTTCTCAGAATGAGCACCAGGCAGCGCTTTCTCAGCTTAACTTCAGACCATCATGGCAACTTGCCGATGATCAGTGGCTTAACTACCACCAATTGCGTGCATCGCTCTTTACCAAACAAGGTGACTTCTTCAATGCGACTCGTGAACTCTCTCTGAGCAGCCGTTACCTTGTTGAAAGCGAGCAGGCTTTTGTCGCTCAAAGTATCTGGAATAACCTGAACCAGTACACTGGCTCTCAGCTTGATGCTTTTAAGCAGCAAGAAAATGACCCTGTTATTGCAGGCTGGCTGGAAGTCACTGGTTACACTAAACATTACGCAAGCAACTTACCTCAACTAAAAAGCAGTCTTGAACAGTGGTTGGCAGACAACCCAAGCCACCCGGCAACTCTATACACACCACAAGCCATTGAAGACATTTTATCTCTTGAGCTGATCAAACCGGTAAACACAGCTCTGCTATTACCTTTGAGTGGTAAGTTTGCCCAACAGGCTAAGCTGATTCGTGATGGTTTCATTTTAGAAATGATGAACGACCAGGATCGCGACCAGAACGCGACGCTCACCGTTCTCGACACCAACACTATCAGCGTCGAAGAATTAGAGTCTACTTTGGTTGAAAAGCAAATTGATTCAGTAGTCGGCCCACTGCTTAAAGAGAACATCGAAAAGCTACAACAGGCACAAGCGAACTTCACTACAGCCTTACCTATGCTGGCGCTCAATATCCCTGAGACCATTGAAGCAGGCAACAACACTTGCTACCTGGCACTCTCTCCAGAACAGGAAGTTGCCCAAGCAGCAAAACACCTTGCGAAACAGGGCTACCAATACCCGCTGATCCTCGCGCCTAAAGGTCGTTTGGGCTCTCGAGTGGTTGAAGCTTTTGAGCAAGAGTGGACCAAACACAGTGACAATAAGGTTGCCGTGAATCTATTTGGTGATAAACGTCAGCTACAACGTGATATCAATAAGGTGTTTGGCCTACAAAGCAGCCAACAACATATTGCCCAAATGGAATCTCTGCTGAGCATCCCGCTGGAAAGCCAGCCTCGTAGTCGTCGTGACGTAGACGCTGTTTATATCGTCGCAAGCAGCGCTGAACTAACGCTGATCAAACCATTTATCGAAGTAGCGATTAACCCGGACACCGTCCCGCCAAAACTGTACTCAAATTCGCGCAGTAACAGTGGGCGTCAACAGTATGAAGATCTCTCTGGCGTGATGTACAGCGATATCCCAATGCTAATTCAACCTGATGCCAGCCTTAAAGCTCAGATGGATAAACTATGGCCTAAAGACTCAAATGCTGAAAAGCGTCTACAAGCTTTAGGTATGGATGCTTACCGCTTGATGGAGCACCTACCACAAATGAAAGTGGTACAAGGTTACTCTATCGAAGGGAATACTGGTGTGCTAAGCATCGATGACAACTGTGTCGTTCAACGCGAAATCAGTTGGGCGGAGCATAGTGCCAGCAACTAAGAGAGAGCAGGGCCAACACTACGAAGCCGCAGCACAAAAATATCTTACGGGTTGCGGCCTCTCATTAATTGAGAGAAACTTCCTTGCCAAAGGAGGAGAGATAGACCTTATCATGCGCGATGGTACCACTATCGTCTTTGTTGAGGTACGCTATCGAAAAAGCCAGTCTTACGGTCACGCTGCGGAAACCGTCACTCCCAGCAAAATGCAGAAACTTGTCAGAACTGCAAATCTATGGCTGATGAATAATGGCTTGTCCGTCTATTCAACTGATTTTCGCTTTGACCTGGTGGCCATACACAATCACGGCCAACAGATCGAGTGGCTCAAAAACGTAATTACTCAAGGATAATCGATGCTAGATAGCATTAAAGACAGTTTTACAGAAAGCATTCAAATTCAAATTGCCGCAGCAGAAGCCTTGCCCGATGCGATTACTCATGCCGCGCAAGCAATGGTGGCGAGCCTACTCAATGGCAACAAGATCCTTTGCTGTGGCAATGGCGGCTCTTCCTCAAACGCGCAACAGTTTGTCTCCTGCCTTTTAAACCGTTTTGAGACCGAGCGCCCTAGCTTACCAGCCATGGCTTTGACTGCCGATAATACAACGCTGACAGCGGTTGCCAATGACTATCACTATGAAGAAATTTTCTCTAAACAGGTGAGAGCGTTTGGTCAAACTGGTGATATTTTGCTAGCCATCTCAACCAGCGGGAATAGCAAAAACATCATCAAAGCAATGGAAGCGGCAGTAACACGAGATATGACTATCATTGCATTCACCGGTAAAGATGGCGGTGAGATGGCAGGACTGCTAGGCGAAAACGATGTTGAGATTCGTATTCCATCTCACAGAACCGCAAGAATTCACGAAGTTCATATGGTGACACTGCACTGCTTGTGCGATCTTATCGACCAAGTATTGTTCCCAGCACACGAAGATTAAATGATGAAATGGTTTAAACCTCTAGTCTTATCACTACTGCTTCTAAACCTTACCGGTTGCGCTGGCTTGTTTGTTGCCGGCGCAGCAACCACCGCCTCGATCGTTATTGACCCACGTTCTACACAAGAGATTTGGAATGACAATAACATCGAGTTTGAAGTCGCTGGTATCGGTAACAAGGCGCCTTTTAGAGGCAATGCTCGTATCACAGCAAGTTCTTACAACGGAACCGTTGTCTTGATGGGTCAGGCGAACAGTGAACAGCTCAAACAAGAATTTGAGTCACAAGCGCGTAAAATCAAAGGCGTTAAGAATGTTCATAACCAGCTGCGTATTAAGCCCCCCTTGTCGGTTGGAGAGATTAGCCATGATAGTTGGATAACAACTAAGGTGAAGTCTGCTCTACTGGCTAATTCAGAGCTTAACGGTGTGAAGATTAAAGTAATTACTGAAGATAAAGAAGTCTTCTTACTTGGCTATGTTTCTCAGCAGCATGCCGACATCGCAACAGAAGTAGCACGCAATATCTCAGGAGTGAAGCAAGTCGTTCGCGCCTTCCACCAAGAGAGTTAATTGAAAAACATTAGCAAAAAAAAAGCAGCGCCTTAGCGCTGCTTTTTTATTTTACCACTCTGAGGCTTGGACGCCCTTTAGTCGGTCTTGGAGGCTCATCGTCAGGCTCAGGAGACTCAGGCTCCTCACTTTCGATTGCAACTGACAAAGAGTGTGTCTCTTCATCTTGTACCTCGACAATCCCTTCCTCTTCGTATTCACCCATGTAAGCATCTTCAGGTTCAAACATAGTACCTGCGCCATTTTCACGTGCGTAGATAGCTTGAACGGCATACAAAGGAACAATAACTGAATGAGGACGACCACTGAAACGAGCGTTAAACGTGATAGCTTCGTTTCCTAGTTCCAGATTACCTACTGCTCGCGGAGCAATGTTGAGGATAATTTGCCCATCTTGGACAAACTCCATTGGAACTCGAACACCTGGTAGTTCTGCCGCCACAACCAAGTGTGGCGTAAGATCGTTATCCACCAGCCAATCATAAAATGCACGAAGCATGTATGGTCGGCGCGGTGTCATGTTAACAATATCCATCTTCTCGCCAATTAACGAGCCAGACGCATTTCACGCTCAGCTTCAGTCAGAGAAGCTAGGAATGAATCACGTTCAAATACACGATTCATGTAAACTTTAAGCTCTTTAGAACCAGGACCTACTAGATCAATGCCAAGTTGAGGCAGACGCCATAGTAGTGGTGCTAAGTAGCAGTCGATTAGGCTGAACTCTTCACTCATGAAGTACTCATACTCAGCGAAAACAGGGCCTAGAGTCAGTAGATCATTGCGAAGCTTGTTGCGCGCAGCTTCTGCTTCTTCAGCATTGCCTTTAACAACTTTCTCAGCAAGCGTGTACCAGTTTTTCTCAATACGGTAGATCATTAGACGACTGTTACCACGAGCTACTGGGTATACAGGCATCAATGGTGGATGAGGGAAACGCTCATCTAGGTATTCCATGATGATCTTTGAGTCGTAAAGCGCTAGCTCACGGTCAACCAGTGTTGGTACTGTCTTATATGGATTTAGTTCGATAAGTTCAGCAGGTAGGTTTGCTTCATCAACAAGCTCTACTTCAACACTTACACCTTTCTCTGCTAGAACGATACGAACCTGATGGCTATACATATCAGATGCACTTGAAAACAGAGTCATCACAGAACGTTTATTGGCAGCTACAGCCATGGAGCCCTCCAGCACACTTACAAAATAAAAACAATGGAGGCTAAGCCTCCATTGTTAAGTTTAAAATTTGGGAATTAGCACGGTATCGTAGCACAATTAGTGCACATCACGCCAATACTCTTTCTTCAGCAGTACAACAACAATTGTAAAGATGACTAAGAAGCCCATAACCCACCAGCCTAGAGCGTGACGCTCAAGCTTCACTGGGTCACCTGAGTACTCAAGGAAGTTAACCAAATCGCGAACTGCATTGTCATACTCTTCGCTGTTTAGTTCACCAGTACCGTCAGCTTCAACACCAACAACTTTCTGTACTTCTTTACCATCAACTACGTGAGTTTCGTAGATTGGCTTAGGAATACCTTGCAGTTCTTCCAGTACGTGAGGCATACCAACGCTTGGGAAAACAATGTTGTTCACGCCAAACGGACGGCTTGGGTCCTCATAGAAAGAACGTAGGTAAGTGTATAGCCAATCTGTACCACGTACTCGAGCAACAAGTGTTAGATCTGGCGGTGGAGCACCGAACCATTTCGCTGCTGACTTCTCAGGAATAGCATTCTCCATCAAGTCACCCACTTTTGCTTCTGGGTCGAAGATTAGGTTTTCTTTTAACAGGTCAACTGGGATACCAATATCACGGCCAACACGCTCGTAACGTTGGTACTGAGCTGAGTGACAAGCGAAACAGTAGTTCATAAACAGTTTCGCGCCGTTTTGCAGTGAAGCCTGGTCACTCAGATCGTTGTTTGCTTTATCTAGTGGTACGTTCGCACCCGCTGCCATTGCCAATGAAGGCAGCATTGCAAATAAAATTACAATCCATTTTTTCATTTGAATGTCACCCTTTCTGGTAGTGGCTTAGTCGCTTCGTTCTTACTGTAGAAGTACAGCAGTACGAAGAACATGAAGTAAGCTAAGCTGAAGATCTGAGCTAGTAGCGTGTACGTTGGTGTTGCTGGAAGCGCACCAAGAATACCCAACGCGATAAAGCTGATCGTGAACTGGATGATGTTGAATAAATGGAACTTACTGCGGTAGCGGTAAGAACGCACGCGACAACGGTCTAGCCAAGGTAGTACAAATAGAACCGCAATCGACGCACCCATTGCAATAACACCTAGTAGCTTGTCTGGAACCGCACGCAGAATCGCGTAGAACGGAGTGAAGTACCATACAGGAGCAATGTGCTCAGGTGTTTTCAGTGGGTTCGCTGCTTCAAAGTTAGGTGGCTCAAGGAAGTAACCGCCCATCTCTGGGTTAAAGAACAACACGTAACAGAACAGGAATAGGAAGCCAGCTACACCTACCATATCCTTAACCGTACCGTATGGGTGGAAAGGAATAGAGTCGATGATGTCGTACTTCTTAGTGTAGTAGTCGTGGAACTTAAACTGTGTCTGGTAATCGTCGCCCATAGTGCCTTTTGGCAGCTTAGTCTCAATACCGTCTGGGTTGTTTGAACCCACTTCGTGTAGCGCTAGTACGTGAAGCACGATAAGTAGCAGAAGCACGATTGGTAGAGCAATAACGTGTAGAGCGAAGAAACGGTTTAGCGTAGCACCAGAGATAACGTAGTCACCACGAATCCATAGCGTTAGGTCATCACCGATTACAGGAATAGCACCAAATAGAGAGATGATTACCTGTGCACCCCAGTAAGACATCTGACCCCATGGTAGTAGGTAACCCATGAATGCTTCAGCCATCAACACAAGGAAGATTAGCATACCGAAGATCCATAGTAGCTCACGAGGCTTCTGGTAAGAACCATAGATCAGACCACGGAACATGTGCAGGTAAACAACAACGAAGAATGCCGAAGCACCTGTTGAGTGCATGTAACGAAGCAACCAACCGTATTCTACATCACGCATGATGTATTCGATTGACGCAAACGCGCCATCACCAGATGGTACGTAGTTCATTGTTAGCCAAATACCCGTTAGGATCTGGTTAACCAATACAAGCATCGCTAGCGAGCCAAATAGATACCAAAAGTTAAAGTTCTTTGGCATCGGGTACTCAGAAAGGTGCTTCTTGTACGCATTCATTGCGGGTATGCGTTTTTCTACCCAATCAAGTAGAGCTTGCATTATGCCTCCCCTTCTTCGTCAACACCGATAAGGATTTTGGTATCACTTAAGTACATGTGTTTTGGAACAACTAGGTTAAGTGGTGCAGGAACACCCTGGAATACACGACCAGCCATGTCGAACTTAGAGCCGTGACATGGACAGAAGAAACCTGACTTAACACCCTGAACTTGTTCAGCAAAACTGTCAGGTAAATAGGTTGGGGAACAACCAAGGTGAGTACAGATACCTACAGCAACAAAATACTCTGGCTTAATTGAGCGGTAAGCATTCTGAGCATAAGTTGGCTGTTGCTCTTCCCCTGATGCAGGGTCACGTAGCTGACCATCGATTGCTTTTAGGCCATCGACGACGGTTTGTGCACGGCGGACAACCCATACAGGTTTACCACGCCACTCGACACGTACCATTTGCCCTTCTTCAAGTTTACCGATATCAACTTCAACAGGGGCACCCGCAGCTTTGGCTTTTTCACTTGGGTTCCAAGATTTAATAAAAGGAACGGCGACAGCAGCTGCTCCTAAACCACCAACAACAGCTGTTGTAGCGGTTAAGAAACGTCTGCGACCGTTATTTAAAGGCGCATTGCTCATCCAAACATTCTCCCATTTGCTCCTTGTGGATTATTGTTATTCCGCTTAAAGAGCATGGCTAACAAAATACGAATTTAGTTGTATTTATTTGATGGCAAATGATAAATAAAACCCTACTTTTTGACAAGATAAAGCTACCTTTTTGTAACATTTGTGAGGCGAATCGCCAGTGACGTCACAAAAGCAGCGTAAGTAGAATAAAACAATCAGTAAGTGCGGGTGATAAAGGATTTTTTTAGAGAGGAAAAACAAAAAAGCCTGGCGGGAAGCCAGGCTTTTGGTGCCACAATCCAATGCAAGCATTGGAAGCGAATCTTTTCGAAAAAAGATTAACGCTTAGAGAACTGTGGACGACGACGTGCTTTACGTAGACCAACTTTCTTACGTTCAACGCAACGAGCGTCACGAGTAACGTAACCAGCTGCACGTAGAGTAGGACGTAGAGACTCATCGTATTCCATTAGAGCGCGAGTGATACCGTGACGGATAGCACCTGCTTGACCTGAAATACCGCCACCTTTAACAGTAACGTATAGGTCTAGTTTCTCAGTTAGTTCAACTAGCTCTAGAGGCTGTTTAACAACCATGCGAGAAGTTGGACGACCGAAGTACTCATCAAGGCTACGCTTGTTGATTACGATGTTGCCGCTGCCTGGT
>Ga0209379_10000245_pt1 | contig 55985 bp, 32 predicted proteins | sample tdDd001_FD_187124 | JGI IMG/M metagenome (GOLD analysis project Ga0209379, IMG submission 187124) | Marine sediment microbial communities from the Atlantic coast under amendment with organic carbon and nitrate - tdDd00.1 (SPAdes)... | ecosystem: Environmental > Aquatic > Marine > Coastal >... | reverse complement strand
ATGGATTCATATTAGCCTTTAGTGTACTCTGTCCCCTAATCTGAATTATCGTGTTGCCATCCCTGTCTTTGTCTACTAAAAGACCTGTCAATTTCCCCTCTAGCTTTGAAGTAATATCCAGAGATGTTTCTTTATCTAAGTCTTCACTTTTAACCTGTGCAAAAGATCCTGTCACGCGTTCTTTTGATAAAACCTGGTAACCTGTTACCACAACTTCACTCATCATACTTTGGTCTACTACCATGACAGCGTCAATGATATTCTCACCTTTCAGAACGATTTCCTTCATCTTCATACCCACAAATGAAAAAACGAGTTTACCTCCCGGGCCATCAATATCCAGTGTGTAATTTCCATCAATATCAGTTGACACGCCAATATTCGTTCCTTTTAAAACAACAGAAACGCCGGGTATCGTCTCACCATTTTCATCACGAACAGTTCCTTTTATTGTTCTTTTATCTTGTTTTTGTTTCTGCTCAACTTGCTGTTTTTCAACAACCATGATCACATTATCCTTAAAACGACATTCAAGTTTAGAATTTTCAAAAATTTGATTCAAAACTTCGCCAACTTCAGCATTATCAACCTCTATACTTACATCTTCCAAATCGTCCATCAGATCGGGGTTGTAAATAAATCTTAAGCCTGTCTGAATCTTTATCTCATTAAAGACCTCCAATATTTTGGCGTCCTCAAATTCGAGACTCACTTTCTGCTTCTGTGAAAAACTATTGGCTGATGCACTTAAAGTCAGTGCAAGAGTCAAAAAGACAAACATCTTCATCATCATAAGGATTTTTAACCTTCTCCCACTGAGGAGAAGATCGGTAAAATCATTTTTTTTCATAATTTTGTAGTGACAAGTTAGAATTTGAATAAACACCCGCCCGGTATTTATTCGGTATTTAATTTTCAAACGGAGGGTTCTACGAAAACCTTCCGTTTTTTCTTATATTATTTCTTCATAATTACAATGGCATTATTTTTAATTTCAAATTTTGCATCCGAGGTTTCTTCCATAAAATAAAGCAGATCTTCAACCTTGGAATAACGTTTCATATCGCCAGTAAAACGGAAAGATTTCGTTTCCGGATTCATAAAAAAGACTTTGACATCATACCATCTCTCCAATCGTTTCATGATGTTCTCCAAATTTTCATCTTCAAATACAAAATCACCATCTTTCCATGCCACGTAAGGGCGAACATTGACTTGCTTGATGTCTAAATCTCCGGTTATTAAATCAACGACTGCCAAATCTCCGGGTTCCAATCGACTCTCCTTCACAATAGCTGAATATTTTAAACCGATAGATCCTTCAACCAATACCGTTTGAATCTGAGCCTCATCGTAAGTATTGATACAAAACTGAGTGCCATAGACCTTCACTTGATGCTCACCTGAATTTACCAGGAATGGAACGTCTTTATTAGGTTCTACCTCAAAATACCCTTCTCCCTTTAGAAAGACTTGTCTTGTATCCCCTGCAAATTGCACAGGATACCTCAATTCCGATTCAGCATTAAGCCAAACCCTGGTTCCGTCGGATAGTATCACATTAAACTCTCTTCCCCTGGCTGTCTTCAGTGTATTGTATATTTGTTTTGTAATATTTTTCTGAATTGTCTGATAACCAACGCCAAAAACCGAATCGACTTGAATAACAGAACCATCCCGTTCTTTAATCTGAGATTGTGCCGTATTAATGTCGATGATTTCTCCGGTAGATAAAATGAGTTCTGCTCCTCTTTCACCTGGTTCAATGACAGTCGTCTGAGCTATCATCTGTTCTTGTTTAAACATTGGCGTATCCCAAAGGCTTAAAACAGAAATACTAATCACAATGAGAATGCTGGCAGCGACAGCCGCGTAGCTTAGGAATCTGGTTTTTGCCGTAATTCTTCTCTCGAATTTTTTCAATTCCACATCCTGATCGATTGAGGCCATTTTCAGGCTCCATCTTGAGTAGAGGGTTTTCTTAAGAATCTTTTGGTAGGCTCTTTTATTTTCATCAGATGAATTGATCCATGTTTCAACTTCAACTCTGGATTGCTCTTCAAGCTCTCCAGAGATGTAGTCAAGTATTAGGCTATATTGCTGATCTGATATTTTCATTTTCGTATACTATTAGTGCGCATTTATACCGATTTGTATTTGAAATAATCTTTATCTGCTAACTCCGATTGTTCGGAGTGATAAAGATTGTCAAATATCTATCGGCATACTACCGACAAACTTTTACTTTACAGTGGTATTACTAGTAGTACCCGAAAAAAAGAAAAGGGTTGACAAGAAAACTTATTTATTTTGGAAAAAACACAATAAGAAGAAATCACCCAGATGCTCAGACTTCAATCTTAATGCTTTCATGGAGCGAACCAAAAGGGTTTTAATCGTAGAAATTGAAACGTCTAATTCATCAGCAGCTTCCTGATATTTCATGCCACGCAGATAAATACACTTCACCACTTCACGACTTCTTTCGGGTAAGTTCTCAATTTCTTCGAGGATTTTAGCGACAATGGCTTCCTTATTCGATTCGAAATCCTCATTTATTTGATCGAAATGCTCAATATCCATAGAATTCCGGAGCACATCTTTCTTAGAAAGTTTTTTGAAGGATAAATTTTTCACGGATACAAACAGGTAGGAAGCGAGTTTATCGTGACTCAGATTCTGATAGATTTTATTACGCCAAATGGTGTAGAAAAAATCCTGAACGATGTCTTTAGCCAAATCCATATCATTCACAAAAGTATCTGCCCAAATAGTGAGAGACTTAAAATACTTTTTAAATAATAAGGTCATCCCCATCTTATTGTTTGAGGACAAAAGCTCACATATATATTTATCAGAAATCTCCATGAGCTGTCAAAGCTTGTAAAAAAAATCCTATTGCGCAAGTGTCATTCACTGCGGATACAGGAAAACCACCTCGTTCCCTCCCGAAAGTTTTCGGGAAACTATCGGGACCTCACATCCTTAAAAGTAAGGAGGGGAAACTGTTGACTGGATCGAACAATGCTTGTTTATAATGCTTAAAAAAATTCCAAACGGCTTGGGTTTGGGATAAGTTTTTGGGTTAAAATTAGAACTGAGTCTCTAGGTGGCATACTGCAATTGAATCAGTTTTTTGTACTTGCCTCCAGAAAACTTCATCAGTGCTTCATGTGTGCCCTGTTCAACAATCTGGCCTTGTTCCAATACGATAATTTCATCAGCCTTTCTAACGGTAGACAAGCGGTGCGCAATCACAATGGATGTTCTACCATTCATTAGTTTCTCAAGCGCTTCCTGAACCAATTGTTCTGATTCAGAATCCAATGAGGATGTGGCTTCATCCAAAATTAGAATTTTGGGATCCTTAAGAATGGCACGAGCGATAGCTATTCTCTGACGCTGTCCACCCGAAAGCTGGGTACCACGCTCGCCTACTATGGTGTCAAACTTTTCGGGAAAGCGTTCGATAAATTCCAGGGCATTGGCCTTTTTAGCAGCTTCGTAGATTTCCTCCTCACATGCGCCAGGTTTTCCATAGGCTATGTTCTCTCCTATGCTCCCACCAAATAGGAAAATGTCCTGAGGTACCAAGGAGATTTGGCTTCTTAAGGCTGATAAAGGAAAATCATGACTATCATGCTGATCAAAAAACAGACTGTTCTTTGGTGGACGATGTAACATCAAAAGAAGTGAAGCCATGGTACTTTTCCCAGCACCACTATGGCCCACAAGGGCGATCATTTTATTACTTTTAATTTCTAAATTAATTTGATTCAGAACCGCTTGCTCACTTCTTGATGGATAAGCAAAGGTCAAATTGTTAAGGCTAATTTCACCCTGCATTTTATACTTAGGATCAATCTCCTGCATGTCTTGAATCTCTTCGGGTATCTCATCGTAAATCTTAAACAGATCTTCGGTAGCACCAATAAATTTCTGAATGTTGGCATATACATTAGCCAATCCACTAATGGTTCCCCCCACAAAGACAGAATAAATAACGAAAGAAAATAGATCACCTGCCTGCATCTCTCCTGCTTGCAATAAACGAGATCCTTGCCACACCATAGCGGCAATGGCACCAAATAAGCCAAGAATAATAAAAGAAGAAAAGGCCCCTCTGTACTTGCCTCTGGTCATACCCAAGTCGGCAATCTCCAGGGTTTTCTTTTTGTAACGGGCAATTTCAACATATTCGTTGGTAAAGGCTTTTACAGATTGTATGCCCTGCAGGGTCTCTTCGATAATGGTGTTTGAATCTGCCAATTTGGTTTGAACTTCTTTGGAGAATTTCCGAATAAAGCGACCAAAGAATCTTGCTGCGATCATGGTGGGTGGCAAGGTAATCAGCATAAAGGCGGTTAATTTAATGGATATGATTCCCAAAAGCGTAATACCTCCTGTAATCACGATGATCTGTCGAAGAAACTCAGCAAGCGTGCTGGTCATGGTTTCCTGAAGCAAAGCCACATCAGCAGATATTCGACTGTTGAGCTCCCCCACTCGTCGTCTTTCAAAAAACTGCAAAGGAAGTTTGATTAAATGACGGTAAGTAGCCTGTCGTAGGGCTGCCAGCGAGCGTTCTGTCACATTCACAAATAAAACAATACGGAAATAAGAAAAAGTGGCTTGAACAATTAAAACAATCGCAATCAAGATAGCCGTTTGGTTCAATGTTTGACCCAAGGTTGTGTTATTGCCCGTGTTCACCAAATCGCCAAGTAGCTTGGGAAAAGCAAGGCTGGCCAAACTTGAACCCAATAAAAAAAAGACACCTAAAAAATATTGTCCTCTGTAGGGTCGGATGTATTTATAAAGCCTAAGGACTTGTCGAAGGCCACTTCTATTTATTTTCCCTTTGGGAACATTTGATGTATCTACAGAATGTGCTCTTGCCATTTTTTGATTTTACTATTCATTTCTATTCTTAATAATACACAAATTAGTTGAGATAATGTTTTTTCCGCCATTTGTTTTCAATTGGCCAGGCAAGATAAATTCATGTTCGGTCAGAAAAATCTCACGATTTCATAAGGCTAAATTGAGAGACACTCCCCCTATCCCTCCCGATATTTACTCAGGAAGCTATCGGGACCATATCCAGAGGAGAATTTTTAAAGGTCAAAGTCATACCCTGACATATACAGCTTGCCTATAGTCAGAGCATGACGGCAGCAATATCTTACTTCTGCGATCATCAGCGTTTTCTGCGGGAGACAAGAAAAAAACTCCCCCCTATCCCGAAAGCTATCGGGACCATATCCTGAGGGAAATTAAAAAAGGGAAACTATTGACCAGATAGAATTTCTAAAAACGAAAAAACCACCTCCGGTATGGAGGTGGTTTTTACGTCTATTATATATGACTTTAATTCAAAAACTCTAATGACATTAATTTTAATTATTAGTTTCGTCTTGGGCAGTTGGGTAGTTTCACCATCTGGTAAGAGCTTTCGAAAGAAGATTCAACACAATCAGTTGGATCGCAACAGGTATGGCAAACGCGCTTAAGGGCTCTGAATTTTTTCAATTCCACTCCTGTGGCCATAAAGTCGTCCTTAACAGGTTCTTCCCTCATTAAATCGGTACTCAGGTATTTTTTGTTATCGTCAGCAAACACAGTAACCACAACAGCATCGGGGCCCAATTCTTCCTGTACTTTTAGTGCACCCAGGAAATTTGCACCTGATGAAATACCAACACCCAGACCAAGAATAGATGATAATTTTTGAGCCATAATTATTGCGTCACCATCATCAACACTCACAATATCGTCCAGCTGATCAAGTTTTACGATCGAAGGAATAAATTCATCAGAAATACCCTGAATTCTGTGCTTACCGACTTTATGCCCGGTTGACATGGTAGGCGAATTAGATGGCTCCAGAGGATGCACTTTTATAGCTGGATTCTGCTCTTTTAAAAATTGTCCCACACCCATTACAGTTCCACCAGTTCCCACACCGGCAACAAAAGCGTCAGGTGTCAGGTTTCTAAATCTAAGCTGCCACCAAAGTTCAGGGGCAGTTGTATTATAATGCGCTTCGCAATTGTCTCCATTTGAGAACTGCAAAGGCAAAAAGGTTTTTTCATCTTCAGCTGCCAGCTTATTGGCCATATCAATACTGCCAAGGAAACCGCCTTCTTCTTTAGTCACCAAACGAATATCGGCACCATAGCTTCTCATCAGGTTAATTCGTTCCTGACTCATCCAGTCGGGCATAAAAATAGTCACGGGATGCCCCATTGCTCTACCAATACCTGAAAAAGCAATTCCTGTGTTACCACTGGTGGCTTCAATAATACGGTCACCCTCTTTCAGAGTTCCCTGTTCATAGGCTTTCTGAATAATATGAAAGGCCATACGGTCTTTGATACTTCCGGTCATGTTTAGATATTCTGCTTTGGCATATATCGTTCTCAAACTGCCTTTGTATTCAAACTCGATGGCTAATAAGGGCGTGTTCCCCACCAGTGAGGACAAGCCATTAATTCTTTTGCAAGCGGTGTTTTCCATGTTAGTATATTTGTTGTTTAGTTAGTGTTCCTTTCTCTTTTCGACTCTTTTCAGATATCGAATTGTTCTTCAATACAATAAGTAAATAATCACGAACAAATTATTATGTATGAATTGCCTTCAATATAAATCTATGAAATCAAGAGGAATCTCAGATGATCTATATCATCATAATTAAAGACAAAAACACCTTTTATACTTATAAGACCCCTAATATACTAAAATGGGTGAATGGAAAAGCAAAAAAATAATCAACTAAAATGAACACAAGCTCCTGATTTAAATTAAATTTAACATTCACACCTACTCTACTGTTAGCAATTAAACACTTGAGTGTTGTCTAATAAATGAGTTCTATCAATGACCTGCAAAACGAAAAAACCACCTCCGGTATGGAGGTGGTTTCATTCTAATTCATTTTAAGAATCAATTGGCTGGGTACTATTTCCCTATAACCATTGTTTTCTCATACGAGACCATTTCTTGTCGCGATTTTCAATCACACACTGAATATCGGCATCGCCCATGTGCTTGAATCGTCCTTGCTTCTTCAAGTATGATTCAACCGATTTGAATTCCTTAGGATTTCGGTTCAACTTGTACTCACCATCCTCATATTCTGCAAGGAAGATCAAACCACAGTCAACCGCATCTTTGGCAATTTCTACTGAAGTTTCGGTTGGTGTGCCCCATCCCGTTGGACATGATGCGTACACGTGAATGAAAGTTGCCCCCTTAATATGCTTGGCTTTGTTTACTTTATTCAGGAAATCCTGTGGGTAACCAATACTGGCTGTGGCTGCATAAGCAATATCGTGAGCAGCAATAATCTCAAACAAGTTTTTCTTGTGAGTTACTGTTCCCGGGATATTCTTACCCGCTGGCGTTGTCGTGGTTTTGGTTCCATAAGGTGTCAATCCACTTTTCTGAATACCGGTATTCATATAAGCCTCGTTATCGTAGCAGATATAAAGAACATCATCGTTACGGTCAATCATTCCTGATAAAGCCTGGAATCCGATATCAGCGGTTCCACCATCACCGGCAAACACAACTGTTTTCACATCCTTTTGCCCTAGAGCTTTTGCTCCAACAGCAATTCCTGACGCCATACTTGCTGAGCCAGGGAAAGTGGTAATAATCGCATTGGTGTTGAATGCCATTTGTGGATAAATAAATCCAACTGCCGACATACATCCTGCTGGTAGCGCGGTATAGGTGCGCTCGCCCAATACTTTAAGTGCCAATCGTACTGCAATACTTCCACCGCAACCGGCGCAAGCCTTATGACCATAGAAAAATTCCTTCTCGGTCATGTTTTTCGCATTCACTTTAGGGATATCTACTAGATTAGTCATTGGTTTCTACGTTAAGGCTAAAAAATTCTACTTTTTCTTCACTCTTCTTTTCAATACCATCAAACAGGTGATTGAACATGTCTTCGATCTCAGCTTTAGTGATATCACGACCACCTAATCCGCCTACAAAATTGCTTTTGAAAACGTACTGGTCGATTTTCGAAATGGCTGAGTTTACATTGGTATAAACGGTTCCTTCGTATCCGAAAGAAATATCTTTGTCGATAACGCCGATACCCTTAACACGTTTCGCTAAATCTTTTACTTCAGCTTCAGGGAATGGACGCATGTAACGAATCTTCAACAAACCAACTTTCTTACCTTCAGCACGCATCTTGTCAACCACTACACGAACGGTTCCACAAACGCTACCCAAGGCAACAAGAACAACCTCTGCATCTTCGCAACGGTATTCTTCAACCATATCGTGGTACTTGCGACCAAATTTCTCAGCAAAATCCTGATCCACTTCGCGAATCACATCAATTGCATTGAACATAGCCTCGTTTTGCTGATATTTGAATTCGGTATTGTCATCTGGCTTAGAGCTAAAACCTAAGTTCTTTGGCTCTTCGAATGACATTTTGTTTGGTGTCTGGAAAGGAGGCAAGAACTCATCTACCATTTTCTGCTCTGGGATATCAACCAACTCGTAAGTGTGAGTCAGGATAAAACCATCCAAATTCACCATCATTGGAGTTAATACATCCTTATGCTCAGCAATTTTATAGGCCTGGATAATCATATCCAAAGCTTCCTGTGCATCTTCCACATAAACCTGAATCCATCCACAATCCAACAGTGAAAGTGAGTCGCGTTGATCACCGTAGATACTCCATGGTAAAGCCACCGAGCGGTTAGCGTTCATCATCACAACCGGCCAACGACCACCACTACAGTAATGCAACCCTTCGGCCATATATAATAGACCTTGCGATGAAGATGCGGTAAATGTTCTGGCACCTACTGCGCTGGCACCCATAGTTGCTGAAATTGCAGAGTGCTCAGACTCTACGTGCATGTATTCGCCATCCATCTCACCAGCTTCTACCATTTCTGACAGGCGCTCAACGGTGATGGTTTGCGGGGTGATTGGGTAGGCTGCAACCACATGTGGGCGAGATAATCTCACGCCCTGAGCAACTGCCTCATCACCTGATATGAATATTTTATTTGTTTTCATTGTTTTGTTATTTAGTCATTGGTTACAAAAGCACCCCTCTCCCTGCCGGGATCTCCCCTGAAAGGGAGAACGTTGACATTAATCGTCCAATCTCTATTTTGTGATCTTCCCCTTTCAGGGGAAGTGCCGATAGGCGATGGGGTGAAAACTAATTTTTACCAATTGTCAACTATTATTCCTTTAACCTTCAACTTAAAGTTGTTCTTTTTCCATTTTAATTGCATCCTTTGGGCATTCGTGGGCACATACCCCGCAGCCTTTGCAATAATCCATGTCGAATGTAATTTTACCATTGTCTTTTACGATTGTTCCATCCGGACAAAGCAGGTAGCAACGCAGGCAATAGACACAAGCATCATGATCAACTACAGGGCGGAATGTTCTCCAGCCGGCATTGGTCTCTGGAAGATAACCAGCCGCATATTGTGGGCCAGTAGGGTAATCGTCTATATGTGTCGGAAAAGTAAATTCCGTATGTTTAGGTCTATCCATGATATTCAATTAAGAATTATGAATTAATAATTACGAATTGTTATTGATAATAAAATACACACCTCTGTCCTTCGGACATCTCCCCTAAAAGGGAGAACGCTTCAAGCTAGCTTTAAAATCTTTTTTTGTTCTTTCCCTTTTAAGGGAAAGTGCCGGTAGGCGAAAGGGTGAAAGAATAGGAACAAATTAACAACCAACAGCAGCCTGTTCGTTGATTGCCTCGAAGGCACGTTCCACAATCTTCGTATTTAAATCGGCAAGCTTTGGTTTCATCTCAGTTCGGATACTGGCAAGAGCAGCTTCTAAACTTACCAAACCAGATGCAGCAGCTAAGGCTCCGTACATTGCTGTATTGGTTATTGGTCGTCCTAAGATTTCCATAGCCAATGAAGTTGCATCAATACCAAGAACCTGAAAACCTTTTAATGCCTCGCGGTATTTCTCAACATTCTCAGTGTTAACCAGAATAGTTGCACCTGGTCTGATTCCTTTTTCAAAACCTGGTGTGATTAAGGTTTCATCCATAACAACTACGTAATCACTTTCCTGAACCTCAGAACGGTCGTGAATTTTCGTATCATCAATCTTAGTAAAAGCTAATACGGGGGCTCCTCTACGCTCAGGTCCAAAGGATGGAAATGCCAAGGCATGTTTACCTCCGTGAACACTGGCTGCAATTCCTAAAAGACGAGAAGCGGTAAATCCACCTTGTCCTCCTCTTCCGTGCCATCTAATTTCTTTCATATGTGTTGTTTGTGTTTTGATTTTGAATTTTGTGTTTTCAACCTGAGATTTAGGTTAAAAACTCTTGTAAATTTACCTGAATACCTAATTATTCACTAGGATATGATCTAAATACAGAAAACTATTCTAGCGAATTGATATATTTGAAGAATTAATACCTTTGCGTAGCTACAAAACACTAAGTTTAATAGAAAAATATTCTCTTATGGAAAATCTTGATCGTATTGATAGAAAAATTTTACAGCTACTTCAGCAGGATTGTCGTATCACCATCAAGGAGTTATCCGAAAAGCTTCATTTAACGAATACCCCTGTTTACGAACGTGTAAAAAAACTTGAACGAAGTGGTATTATTAAGAATTATGTGGCGGTACTCAATCCTGAGCAAATTGATCGAAATCTGGTGGTTTTTATCTCGATTTCGTTGACAAAACATACACGTGATGTAGTAGAGAAATTTGAAAGCGAAGTCTTGGCTTTACCTGAGGTAATGGAGTTTTATATTACCTCTGGAAATTTTGATGCGATGTTGAAAATCATGGTGAAGGATATGAATGCCTTTCAGCATTTTATTCAGGAGAAGCTATCGAAATTCGAATACCTTACCCGGTTCAACAGTACATTTGTGATCTCGTCATCCGACAAATTGGGTTACGATTTGTAAGCCACATAAAAAAAACCACCCCCGAAATGGAGGTGGTTTAAAATTATGATCGTGTCAGGTTTAGTTTAATTTCTTCCGTTTAGGTTTCATCTTCAACTCTGCTGGTCGGCTGGAATAATCCTTTTTACCATATTCCGGAGAGCTTCTTAAAAACATGGGAACTTCCTTATTGTCTCTGGCGATTCGCTCAAACATCATTTCCAGAGCCATGGCATAATCAAAATGGATTCTCATATCGCCTCTGTCTGCATTATTATAGGCTGCATAACGCAAATATTCTACACATTTGTAAAACCACTCATCCGGATATTCAGGGCCATAACGCTTATTAAGCCTAACCATAAACTTCAAACGGTCGATTACCTTTTGTTTGTTAAGTGTTGTATCTGCAATTAGTGCGTCAAGTGATACGATTGCCTTTGAATAATCTTTTTCCCTGTAAATGTGATCTGATATCTTCTTCAAGCGAATATTAAAGGCTTTCCCTTCGAAATCACATAATTTTGCCATAAAATCAGCACTGCAAAAACCTGTTTCTTTAGCCAATTTGCTATCAACGATCTCTTTTCCAAACAAGTCTACAAACTCAGTATAATGATCAGAAACCTCTCTTAAATAGGGATTATCATAGCCGGAAATACAGTCATGATACAATTTCCATACAGCAGGTTCGCTTAATTTTGCCCCATTGGTTATGACTTCCTCAAAACCTTTAACAACAGCCTCTCTCTTATAAATTGAGGCCATATATCTGACGTATGAAAGCATAAATTCCTTATCCCTGTTTCCCCTGTTATATTCCGACAGAATATATTCTGAAGTCATATTAGGATTTAAAGCCGCTTTTCCAACAGCAATAAAAGCTTCAGCAGATTTACGACCTCCACTGCGATGAACAGCTTTTTCGTTGTCAGGATTGGCAAAAATATAGGTTGGGTACGATCGGACAGCATACCGCTTTGCTAACACTTTCCCCTCTTCAGTCTCTGCATCAATTTTAAGGCAAACAAATTTATTATTATACAAATCCCCTACCTCAGGTAAAATAAAAACCTTTTTTACCATGTTCAGACAGGGACCACACCACTGCGTATAAAAATCAATAAACAAGAGTTTATTTTCTTCTTTGGCTTTTGTTTTGGCTTCCTCCCAGCTTCCGTGAAAGAATTCAATTCCTTCGGTTTTTTCTCCAAAAGCATTGCTGCACAAAAAAAGCAACACGATAATTGGCACTATTTTTATCTTCATAACACATTTATTTTTAAACTAAAAATCAATAAAAACCTTAAAGGGAATACGACTGTTAGGGTCATATCCCTAAAAGGTTTATTCTCCCACTATCCGTACAAACTATTTTTTACCTAAGGCTTCTTTAATCTTCCTCTTCAATTCTGTTCCATGCAAACCGCTTGCTATTATTTTACCTTGCCTGTCAATCAAAACGGTAAAGGGCACGCCTTTTACAGCATATTTCTCGACCAGTGGACAGTTCCATTTCTGAAAATCACAAACATGCTTCCATGTCAGATTATCCTTTTTAACTGCATTTTCCCAACGATCCCTATTGTTATCCAGGGAAATACCAATCATCTCCAGCCCCTGATCATGATATTGCTGATAGAGTTTCACCATATTGGGGTTCTCTTTTCGACAGGGACTGCACCAGGATGCCCAAAAATCTAGCAGGGTGATTTTCCCCTGAAAATCAGAAAGGCGAATGGTTTTCCCCTCAAGCGATTCCATCGCAAAAGCTGGTGCTGGTTGTCCGGGAGCAATCCGTTTCAAAGCCATCATTCGTTTGTGAATGGCCAGGTACAAAGGATGCTCAGAATAATCAGTCTCAAAAGCTTTTAATTGCTTTTCAAGAACCTGATAATCGGAAACAGAGCCACAGGATTCTTTTATCAGATACAAACTTAGTATTGGTGTGTTCTCATTCTTAAGGAAGGCGTTTTCTACGCTATCCATCATATGATTGAGGTCAACCAATTGTAAGCGGGCTTTTTCTTTCTCAACCGAATCCTTAAATTCCTGACGTTGTAACACCAATTGCATCTTGTAAATTACATACTGTTCCTTAATAAAACGAGCATATTCATTTTGCGTGGGTGTTCCCTCAACTGTAGGTACAGTCAATCGAATCCCCTTTAGCTGTGCTGTATAGTGTTGCTGACCAGCTTCCAGAAAAAAATAACGGATAGGATACTTATGTCCTTCAACCACGACCCGACACAGCTGGGCCTGTTCTACTTCTCCAGAAAAGGTAAATTGCCCCTTTTCAATCACTGTGGAATCGATGCATGCAAAGTTCTCGCCATTAAATTGTTTCAGGTAAGCCATTCCATTTGAATAGCCTTCAATATTCCCCTCCAGATGAAAGGTCTGGTTCTTACCACATCCCATAAGGAAAAGGATACACACCAAACCCATTAAGTAATTACTCAGATATACTTTCATTATAATGATTCAGATAGTTCGATCTCCGGAACTTGGAAACCGAATATTAAATATGAATTTTCTAAATACCACAAGCTCGAATGAACCTGTGTATAAAATCTCCTTTAGGAATTTGTAAGACAGAAAAACACCTTCAATTTATTCCAACATGATTGAGCAAATGATCCCCTTGTGATTCCTGATGAAATACGTTTAATCACTCAGTGATGGGATAAACTGAAAAGTGTCTGCATCCCGGGTCGTTTTAAGGTTGTTAAAACTTAAACTGGCATTCATTAAAAATGATAAACCCGGGGTGCAGCCTCTTACTCACATATTCCTAAAGGAAATTTCTCACTAACTAGTAACCTGGATTTTGTTCAACCGGGTTTCCATTGGTTTCACTTGAAGGAATTGACAATATCCTAAAATCTTCAATACGTTGACGGTATTGGGCCTCGGCGTCACTTCCACTGGCAATGGCTTTATCTAAAGCTGCTTTAAGTTGAGTGTTTCGCTCTAATAATTTTTCGGCACCAAAACGTCTTAAAGCATAATACTCATTCCAATTCTCGAATGACATCTCAATTAACCACTCGCTGAGAATTGCCGTTTCAATTTCAGCCTGGGTCGCATGAGGAACAGGATTGGCACCCGCACGAGTTCTGATTGCAGCAACAGGCGCATAAGCATCTTCAAACGAACCGCCGTTACGATATATGGCTTCAGCCTTTATTAAATAAATTTCAGCTGTACGTAAATAGATTAGAGGCATATCATTTGCTGAATTCACAAGCTTTTTAACTGTAGGATTGGTATATACCGTTCCTGATGAGCCATAACGATAATCTACCACTACAGTATCACCAATTATGGCACTGTATCTTGGATCATCACCCAAAAATTCGATATAATTAGATGATGGCCCCCACTTCCCTGAGGAGAATGATGTCAGTCTGGTCTCTAAGCTTGATGCATCAGAATCTCCAAAGACTCTGGCAAACAGAATTTCATTTGAACTGTCCCAATCGGTAAAGTTTGTTGAGTAGCTAGGCGCCAAAGCATTCTCAGTATGAGCTAAAACTTCATCAGCCATACTAATACAATCGGCATAATTCCCCATCTGAAATAAAACTTTTGTCTTAAGGGCCTTTGCAGCGACTTTGGATGCTTGAGATGCTACAGAATAATCAGGACATTTTACAAGAGAAATTTCCAGTTCTTCCAAAATCATCTGATAAGAATCTGCAACAGTAGAACGATCTTTTTTAATATTTTCAATACTTGGCAGATCATTACGAATGATAAGTCCTAAATCACTGTTAACATCCCAATACTGAGTAAATTTGAGCATTAAACGATTATATGCTAATGCCTTTAAGAAATGTAATTCTCCAATGACCTCATCCTTTCTATTGCCTTCGAAATCATCTATCCCATCAATCGCCGTTAAGAGGAAGTTGGCATTCTTAATCAGAGAATAATCGTACGACCACTCATTGCTTCCATTACCATACAATACCGGCCAGTAACGCTCGTAATACCAGACGGCATTTCCCCTTGTCCACCATGCCGGTTTTCTCATGGTTCCGGACTTAAAACTACCTTCGGCAATTATATCTCTGGAATCATAAGCATCTGCTGATAGATTAGCATATACCCCTATCAAGGCCAATTCAACCTTATTGGCATTGGTAATGGCACCATCCAAATCGGCCTCGTAAGGCGGCTGTTTATCCAAAAAATCGTCTATTGAACAACCAAACAGCAGGAAGCTAAACAGTAGTAGTCCTATATATTTTTTCATCTGTATGTGTTTTTTTTAGTTTTTACCATCCCGATAAGTATCGGAAATTAGTCGCCATAATAAACAGGCTTAAGTTTGTTTCTCCCAATTATTCGGGACAGATATGGCTACTGTAATCGTATTCGCTTTTTATAAATTTAACTTCAATCCAACCGAAAAGGTTCTTATTCCGGGATAACTGGTTTCATAATTCCCCCCAAAATCACCATTACTACTAGCATAGGATGGATCTATAGCATTAACTGTAGCCGGATCTGTTCCGGGATAAGACGTCAATGTGAAAAGATTTGTTGCCGAAACATAGATTTGCCCCTCAACAGGAAAATTCTTTATTTTAGGAAAATCGTATGAAATTCTCACATCCTGTAATCTCAAATAGGAAGCATCATATAAACTTAGATTCGTTAAGGCAGGAACGCCTTGTCCAAGATAAATTGCCGGTATTTCAGCATCTGTATTATCAGGAGACCAACGGTTATACAAATTATAATCAACAAGTCCTGTCAACTGACTGGGTACATTCTGTAAGGTTTTTCCATATTGTTTTAGTCCGCCTATCTGAAAGCCGAAATTGGCATTTAAAGAAAAACGTTTGTATTTAAAAGTGGTATAAAGTCCACCAAAAAGATCGGGATCAGGATTTCCAATAATGGTCTTGTCTTTCGTATCCACCTTACCATCTCCATTAAGATCGGTTAATTCAAGATTTCCGGGATAAAGGGTTCCATAATAGGACGAATGATCATTTTCCACTGCATTAGCATTCAGCTCATCAATGCGGTCCTGATCCTGAATGATGCCATTGTACTTATAGCCAAAGAAAGATCCCATGGCATAACCTTCTGCCAGAACCTGAGAACCAGTCCCCTGAACAATCGCGCCACTTGAATTCTCTATAGCTCCCTCTTCTTCCAGTTTTCTGACTGTATTTTTATTTGTTGCCAAATTAATAGCCAAATCAAATTTGAAATCATTTTTATCTATAAGCTTTGCTTTGATGTTAAACTCAAAACCCTCATTTCTGACACTACCAATATTATAATACATGCTATTAACAGCCATACTCGAAGGGAAAGAGAATCTCCTAATTAAATCTTCAGTATCTTTTAAATAGTAGCCCAAAGATCCTGTCAAACGATAATTAAACAAGGCAAAATCTAATCCGGCATCGTATAAGGTAGAAAGCTCCCACTGAATATCTTTATTCCCAATCTGAGAATGTTCTATACCTGGTGAGTCATTGTATTTTGTCGCACGGTACAAATCTCTGTTGGAATAACTTGATAAGTTCTGAATACCGGTTTTCCCGGCAGAAACCTTAAGTTTCAAGTCATTTATCTTATCCACATCACTTAAGAAACTCTCTTTATTAATTCTCCAGGCTAGTGCACCTGATGGGAAAAATCCATAACGGTTGTTCTTTCCAAACATTGAGGAACCATCGTAACGAGCTGTAGCAGTGAACAGGTATTTATCTTTGAACTTGTAATTTAAACGTCCAAAGGATGAAAATAAGCTTCTGCCCTCTTTTTCATCCCTGGACTGACCAAAATCGGTACCAGCAGAAACATTGGTATAGATCTCATCCATAGCAAATCCATTCTTTGAAAGGTATGCTGACTGGCTTTCGGAATCTTCATAAGAAACACCACCAACAAAATCAATGGAATGAATTTCATTAAATGTATTGACATAGCTCAGGGTATTATCGAATATGGTTCTGTAACCTCTGCTCTCATACTTACTGGCAGATGCCTCATCCCACCAACTCAAATAGCTGGGTTTAAACTCATAATTGTAGTTCATGTATTGATTAACCGAAATGCTGGACTTCAATTTCAGACCTTTTAAAACCTCTAATTCTCCATACAAATTACCGGTAATTCTGTATTCATCGGTATTGTCTTTTATAGTTGACTCTGCAACAGGGTTCATATCGTAATAAGTCACACCATCTTCGTCATAAACTGGTAGGTCAGGACGATGGCCCTGTGCTGAAAACATAGATGTTCCGGATTTATTTCTATCGGAATACGACAAATTGATGTTGGTTCCGATTTTAAACTTTGAACTCAAATCGATATCCAGGTTGACACGACCTGAATAACGGGTCAGATCATCATTCACAACCATACCTTTATGATCCACTACAGAACCTGAAACGAAATAAGAAATATTTTCGCTCCCTCCACGTACCGAAAGATCAAAATTTTGCCTTCTGGCTGTTTGCTTTACAAGATCAAACCAGTCTGTATTTGCATCCCCAACATAGCCCCCTTCTGGATCAAGAATATTCTCAGCCGTTCTGTTTCCGGGGTCTACAACTAATGTCTTATTTGCCAAATCGGTTAAATAAGCACGAAACTCATCACCATTAAGCATCGAGAAATTCTTAATTTGCTTATCAAATGAGGCATTGTAGCTAACGTTAAACTTTGCTTTCTCATTTAAGCGACCTCTTTTAGTGGTTATCATCACAACACCATTGGCAGCACGAGAACCATATATTGCAGATGCCGATGCATCCTTAAGCACGTCTACAGATGCGATATCTGATGGCGGTATGGAATTCAAAATATTAACATCATCAGAAGGGATGCCATCAATCACATATAAAGGCTCATTACTACCTGATAGGGAAGTCGCTCCACGAACTCTAACCCTTACAATTTCTCCTGGACGACCGGTATTTCCACTTACCATTACCCCGGCAGCCATATTCTGTAATAAAGAAGTTGCTGAAGGCACATTTTTTAATTCCAGTTCTTTTTCAGATATACGGGCTACTGAACCTGTGAAATCTCTGACTGCCGTTGTACCGTAACCAACAACCACAACTTCGTCTAATCCTTCGGAATCAGCTTGCAATTCAACATCGATCACTTGCTGACCAGAATAAGCAACCTCTTGTGGAAGCATTCCCACAAATGAGAAAACTAAAACGGCCTTATCTCCATCAATAGAGATGCTATAATTCCCATCCATATCAGTTGCCACACCGGTAGTGGTACCTTTCACAACAACGGATACACCTGGCAAAGAATTACCATCTTTATCGGTTACGATACCTTTAAGCTCCTTCTTCTTCTGTTCTTCAGATACTTCAGGTTTCACTTCAATCACCTTAAGCAATTTCTTTTTAATGATTACCACATTATTATCCAAAGTATACTCTAAGTCAGTATCTAGTAAAAGTTCATCAAGAATTTCAGTGACAGACGCATCATTCTTGTCAATACTCACTTTAGGAAAATCCATTAAATCTTTGGTTTTGTAAACGAATACAATACCTGAATTTTCTTGTAGTTCCCACAAAAGATCTGATAGGGTAATTTGATTGACCTGTACATTGATTTTCCCTGCCTGAGAATAAACATTAGCAGAGACTTGCATCATACCAATCAGCATCAGAAAAACTGAAAGTTTCATAATTTTAAATGTTTGATTTCGTTTCCGCATGAAAATGCGGAACACTTCTGCAAATTTTTCCATAAATTTGTCTGGGTTAAGTAATGGTTAGTACTATAATTTAACTTACAGGGGGAGGATATTCGCAGTATCACTCTCCCTATTTTTTTTATTCGACAATCAATGCCGACTTATTTATTTTCAAATGAATATCCCCGGTTAATTCTATATGATTGAGTAGAGGTTGAATCTCATCGTAACGATTCACACTAATCGAAAAACGTTCCTCCTTTTGTAGTGTATGCTTATAAAAAACTTCAACGCCATACCATCTGCTTAGGCTGCTTAGTATATCTTCTAATCGTTCATCTTTAAATACAAATCGGCCTTGTGTCCAGGCTGTATAGATTGAGGCATCAACCACTTTTTTAGTATACTGGTGATTCTTTTTATCAAATATTATCTGCTCATCAGGTGCTAATACTTGCTGTTTATCATCCATTATAAGCTTCACCTTACCTTCATTAAGAGTGGTATAAGTATAATCTTCATCAGCGTAAGCTTTCACATTAAACTTGGTTCCTAATACTTTCACAAAAGTGTTAGGCGTTCTTACAATAAAAGGTTTATGGGGATTTTTCGTTACTTCGAAATAAGCTTCCCCCTCCAGGTCAACCACACGCTGTTTGCCTGTAAACTTAGATTTGAACTTTAAAGTTGATTCTGAATTTATCCACACCTTTGTTCCATCTGACAATTGCACAAAGTATTCGCCTTTACTTGGCACATTAATCGTATGAGTCTCAATTGTTGACTCATTACTTTCGGTATTGGAATAGACCAACTGTCCCGAATCGACCTGAGCTTTTACTTGCTGGAAATGCAGCAAGGTGTCTTGCACAGATAAATCAATTTTATTTTGATTGTCAATTTGTAGGTAAGCTAGCGATTCTCCAGGTAGGATTTCAGTTGGTTCAACATGCTTTAAATCCTGAAATATAAAATAGGACTCAGCACCCAGCACCATAAGTAATATAGCTGCAGCAATTGAACGCCATGGCTTTAATAATCGAATGATTTTGGGCTGCTGCTTCTCCTGAGCCATTATTTTCATCTCAATATTTCTCCAGGCATTCTTTTCATCGAACTTTTGAATTTGAGACTCCCTCCATGCTTCATACTTCCCACTGGCGACTGAATGTATATCATCAATCTCAGAATCCTGTAATTCTGACTTCGATATATCTTCAGACAAAATAAGTTTTGCCCAAATTTTTGCTCGCTCTATGTATTTCTTAATTAATTCCATTTTTGAGTATCGATTTACCTATATACTCGAAAAATGAAAAGAGGGTGAGTGAAAAAAGAATTTTCTTATAAAAATTTACGATTTAAGAATATCCGTAATAAAAAGGAGTGCAAAAACATGCATTTGAAGTTTCTCTCGCAATTTGGCATAGCCCGCCTTTTTAAGTGTTTTTACAGAATTGATTGAGATACCCAATTCATCTGCTATTTCCTGATTTGAGCAGCAATTTAAAGTCAGTGTAATGATTTTACAAGTTTGATCGGGTAGATTTCTAACTGCATCTCGCACTAATTTGTAGGATTCCTCTTTTAAGATTTGTGAATTGAATTCCATATCAGCTTCCTTATCATTCACCGGATGGTTTTCAATGGAAACCGTTCGCAGATCGCGAATATGGCTTAAGATATTGTTACGAACAATTGCATAGAGGTAGGATTTAGTTCCCACAAGAGAATTGAATTCTTCTCTTTTATTCCATACTGAGATAAAAGCTTCCTGCACAATATCACCTACGACATCCTCATTAGGTATCATCTTATAACCATATAAACACAGAGAATGAAACATGTTTTCATACATCTCTCTATACGATTTCAAATCGCCTTGAGCAATTCGATGGATATGTTCGTTGGTTAGATTCATTGGGTGACGTAAAGATATATAAAGAATATTTTTAGCCAAATGAACCCATATATATAATTGAATTTACGACAAAAGCTCGGATTAACACCAGATCTACACATAGAAGCCAAAGGCATATAATATCCAATTATGGTCATTCTGAGAAACTTGACAGATTTAATTTGTGGCAATAAATTATATTTTACTTAACTTAAGACTTCCTTAGAAGTTAAACGACATGTTTTCTTTTGGGGAAATATAGGTAACCCATTGGCTGGTCATCAACCGGCCAGCTTTGGAGAGAGACTGGAAGAGGAGGCCAATGGGCCCTACAAGATAAACTTATTATTATTGAATTATGGATTATCAAAACGATTTTGAAACATGGAAAGAACGAATTGAGACACTTCCGTTAATCGAAGTTAAACTGCCTAACCAACCTATTGACGAGGTAACTGCTAGTGCAGAAACACTTGCCAAAGAGGCTGCCAAAGACAGGGAAGTATTTAAAAAAGCAGGTATGGATGTATCACTTATCGATAAACTACCCTCCTTATCAGGAGCCTTGCGTTATTGCCAGGCACAATGGATGAGCGAATACCGTGCACGACAAGAAGCACAGAAAGAATGGCAAGAACAATCGCCTGCTGCCTATGAATTAAGAGATGAAATGCTTCATCATTTTAGTTTTGCATATCGGGCTTATCCTGAAATTAAAACAAAAGTGTCACGAATTAAAGATGGCAGCAGCCATGCCGATATGATTCAGGATTTAATAGAGTTAGCTGTTTTAGGTGAAAAGAATCCTCACCCCCTTAATGAAATTAATTATGACATCAGTCTAAACGAAAAAGCAAGAGCCAGTTCAAGAGAAATGTCCGAATTACTAGCTACAGCCAATGGTTCTAAAGATGAAAGTAGTAGCAACAAACTGATGCGAGACAAAGCATATACGCTTCTTACAGGACACATGAGTGCCATACGTGAATATGGGAAATATGTTTTCTGGAAAGACGAAGAACGCAAAGAGAAATACCTATCCAACTATAAGGGATAAGCAATGCCTTATAAATACCAGCCCCGGGACAGTTTTACCCCTGCCCTCGGGGCATTTTTCTATCCCAATGGGGAAAAAATCTAACGCCATTGCTCAAATCACGCCTCCCTTGAGTTGAATTTCAATCTCAATTTGAAAAAAGTACCCTATAATTTAATTTTCCTTGCCTCCCCTGAGATGAATTTCAAATCCAATTTAAAATTTCAGTAAGTCAACCAGTCATTTCTCTATTCCCACGAATTGAATTTCAATCTCAATTTGAAAAAAGCACCCAATAATTTAATTTTTCATGCCTCCCCTGAGGTAATTTTCAAATTCAATTTAAAATTTCAGTAAGGCAACTAGTCGTTTCACTGTTCCCCTGAATCAAATTTCGATCTCAATTGCTTATATGCTGCCAATAATGAGTCACTTTTAGTATCCCCTGAGCCATATTTTCAATCCAATCAGTAGTTTCTCCCTTCCAATCGGTAACAATTACCCGCCCATTGGTAATTTTTCGGCTTCCCGAGGCAATCCTGACCCGTCAATTGGTAGTTTGAGGGAGATGATTGGTAAAATCATCACAAAATTTGAGATACTACCCATGTGATTTATCACAATGTTTTTTTTATTTATCCTGAGAAAGAGTACTATATTTTCACTCCTAGAATACAGACATCATCGACCTGTTCCTCATCACCCTTCCACGCATTAAACTCATGATCAAGGAGTGTTTTTTGTTCTTCCATTGATTTTGCACTGATTGAAAGCAAGTAATTTTTGAATAGTTTACTCTTGTATTTCTTTCCATTGGGCCCTCCAAACTGATCGGCAAAGCCATCAGAAAACAGGTAAATACAATCTCCCTTTTCAAGCTCGATCTCATGAGTTTCGAAACACCTAGTTTGATTAAATTTACCAATAGGCTGTCTTGTTGCTGAGTATTCGTAAAGCATTCGGGTTGTATTAGAAACACATTTCTTTGTCATTTCGACTTCATTCTTCATCTGGCTTACTCTATATAGAGAATTATTGGCTCCGGAATACCAGAGTTTATTTATTTCAATATCGATACAACAAAGTGCAATATCCATTCCATCAGAAACCCCTTCTTCACTTTGACTAAAAGCATCCACAACATGGTTTTTAACATGATCCAATACTTTACCTGGTTCAATAATACCATATTCTTTAACAACCCCGTTTAAAGCATTGGCGCAAACCACACTTACCATAGCACCTGGGACGCCATGCCCTGTGCAATCTGCTACGGCAAAATAAACCATTCTATCGAAGGAATGCTTCCAGTAAAAATCACCCGAAACAATGTCTCTGGGTTTGAACAGAATAAAACTCTGTGGGAATAAGCTACTAATTATCTCCCAAGAAGGCAGGATTGCATCCTGCAAATGCCTTGCATAGCGAATACTGTCATTAATTTCCTTATTCTTTTCTTCGAGTTCCTGCTTTTTAGTTAAAAGCAATTCATTGGCTTTTCGTTTGCTTTGGTAAGCCCTTATCATCAAAATGACCATTAGGACTACAATCAAAAAGGACATCATCACAATCCAACTGATCTGTTGTAAACTACCAGTTAAGTCATTCTCTGGTATCAACAGATTAATTAGAAAGGTATTAGCACCCAAGACAAAGGGCTTCACTTTAAGAAAATACCTCTCTTTATTATAATGAAAACTATAGAGTTCCTTTCTATCAGGGTGTTTTGCAACCTCCCTTTTAGCAGCAACTATTTCAGGTATCCCAAGACTTGCCGTACTTATTAGAAGATTATCAAGCAAGTCTTTTTCATTTCTAAAGCGCTTATCTTTGGGTAGACCAATAAAACCACTATCTTCGGTCACAATAAAGGCTTTCCCATGAGCTGAGATTTCCATTTGGGAGGTAAATTTAGAAATATCCAAGATAGAAATATCAAAAGCAATGACACGTTCGTCTCCATTTTTATCTCTCCAATTCTTTGATATCGTGATTCCCTGAGTCTTATTGGGTTTGAATTGAAAAGGCTTGGTCCAAAAAACGGCCGTATCTACAGTCTTAAGAGCTCCTTTGTACCAGGGGCGCATTCTGGGATCAAAAAAATCATCAAGCGTATCTTTTCTGATTAAATTTAGCTCTCCCTTATAATTAGTCCATTCATATCTTTGTTGCTCATATTTTCTACATGCTCTTTTGGTGATTCTATTTACAAATAGATCCTCTGATTGTTCCAATCTATAACAGTTCCCCTGTTCATCAGCAAATCCCAGTGATGAAATCGATTCAAAACTCTCCAGTACAGGAATAAATATCTGATTTAGTCCCTTTATATCTTGTTCGTTATATTTCCCGAACCTTCCCCTGTTATATGAAATAATAAAGGCTTGCTCAACCGAAGAAAAGAAGTCACTCATCTTGAGTTCTACCACGTCCATCTTTTCACGCAAGAGATCTTCAGCCATTTTGTTTTTCCCTCTAAGAAGTGACACGTAGAGGATACCTAGTATGATTCCAAAGCCTATCAGCAGGTGAAATCCAGGTTGCTTAAAATGCAGATATAGTTTTTCTAAAATAATCTTCTTCATACAATTGATTAAGCAAAGCATGTGGAGAAACTAATGGATACCTTTTTCCATATTTACAAGCTTATATTATTGTCTTTTCAGGCATTCAGATTTCTAAATAAAAAATAAATGTAAAGCGTTCATCTACTAGATTAATTTCATTGACAAACCTAGCTACTAGTTGCACTAATGACTTAATTTTTATTTAGTAAATCAACTGGATTAAAAAAAAGATTTTATAGAATCCAAAAAAAATATAGAATAAAGGCCTAGCAAAAGCTACCCATGTAGTCAATTTGATTTTCTGGATGAGCAACATTGTAAAAAACTTCGAACAAAACTGTGTTGTTTAGGATTCATTTTTCCTGCCAAAAACTCGCTTGGCTCTATTCACCAATAGAATGCCCAGAATATTGAGAGTGGTGTTTTTAAGTATTCAAAGCCGGAAAGAGAGCCCTTCCAGATCAGGATAAATCCCATCAGAAAAAGCTCTCCAACCAACTAACAACTCATGATTAAATTCATTATCCTTAGGGTTAAGACTCTGAATTTAACTGACACTCAAAAAAGTTGTAATTAAAGTTTTTTAGTAGCCTCTCCGAAAGAACTCGGAGAGGCTTTACTATGTCTGCTATGACATCATAGAATACTATTATTCGTACATAAAGGCTTCTTCTATTTGAATGGATGGATCCTCTATATTGTATAAAACGACTTCCCAAAAATCCCAACCACCATAATCACTTTTTTCACAATAAACACTCCATCCTTTATCATTACACATGATATCAAAGAAAGCAATCACATCGGGATCGGTGGCTATTCTCTCGGCAGCACCTTCGATATTTGTAACCACATCACCGTTACGAACAAATTTAAATTTACTTTCTCCAAGTTTAATTATATCTGCGGGCACAAAAGCATATAACTCCTCTGAACCACCGCTGAATCGAAAACCTTGCCCCAAAGATTTCCCATCTACCGCAACATAATCATTCACAACATGCACTGTTCCTAAATTAGGTTCACCACCACCCCAAACAATATTAGAAATGTGATCACCTAGAGGTTGTGTTGAGCTATATGGGTTCACTAACCAACCATGACCTTCTGTCCATGTGTTACCTTCTACGCAAATTGTATTCACAAAGTCATCATAAAAACCTTCACAGCTTTGAATAGGAAGATCTGAAGAAACAAATTTTGCTTCTATCCCTTCATTATCAATAATCCATTCATCGAGTTGCTCATTATAAACCATTTTATTAATGGTATCTCCTTCAAAAGCAAAAGGTGCAGGAAAATACATTGCCTCATGAGAAAACACAAACGAACCATCTCCCGATAACATATACTTATTATCAATAACCCAGCTAAAACTGTAAAATTTAAAGGCCATTTCTTCATCCCAAAAGGCTGCAGTAAAAGGTTCATCCAATTTTATATATAATGGATTTTCCTCACTTGCTCCTCTTACTCCATCTGTCACAACAATACAGCAAAAATTTCTGTTATAGGCATTCATGAAATTTTCATATCTTTCATGAAGTATACTCATATCCCAGTCTTTCTCACTTGCTTTTTCAAGCACCATAGTATACGAGTTCGCCTTACCTCTAAAATACAATTTCCCATCTTCTTGTTTTTCGAATACGTACTCTAGATTATTTCCATAACCCATGCTCTCTCCTGCATTTGGAGTAACTAACCAATAAAATGCATCATTAGGGGTATTGAAATTCAGTACAACACCCTCTTCATGCACAATATTGAATTCTGATGTATCTCTATCATGCACATTGGCAACTGTTACAGTCCCATTCGAATGATTCTCATTTTGATTAAAATTCAAAACAAAATAGTCTCCCATTGAATATAATCTACTCTCAAGAAGCATAGTTGTTTTCCAACCAAACTCTGAACTGGTCAATAAAGAAGTAAGCTCAGCAGTAGATCCTGTAGCCCTTTCAGTAAGGGTTTCATCATATACAGACTCAAAATCTTTCTCACAAGAAGAGAAGACTGTAAGTATTGCTATTATATATAGTATTTTTTTCATTATTAGTTGTTTTGTTCATTAATTAATAATTCGGTGGCAGCCTCAATTCTCTTCTGCAAACTATAAAGATCAACACCCCACTTTTCCTGATAATAGGTTGTAACTATATCAACCTTTTGTTCAAACTTTTTCTTGGATTCATAAGATTCAGGTGTTGTCAACCACGTCCATGTATCTTCATTGATCACCCAGTTCCAAGTGTAAAGTAATCCCTCCCATTCAGAAAGATAAATATCCCCTACTTCATCAGTCACATACCCGTCTTCACCATTTAATTGAGTAGATTTCCATAGTTTGGCTTCATTACTATTTAAAACTTTGGTCAACATTGCAGCTACGATTTCCACGAAGTCTTCATTCTCATTCAGCATCGAATAAGGAGTAACAAATCCTTTTATATTAGCTACTTCGTCAGTAACTCCCTGCCAGTTTGCAGTATAATCCCCTTTACAAATCTCTTTGAAGTCATTAGTATAGAATTTTGTCTGGTGCATGATATGTGCAAACTCATGATGTAATGTATGGAAAGACTTCACAATAGCATCCTTCTTCAATTCCAAAAGTCGTTCTTCTGATTCCCAACCCCAGATTTGGAAATTTCCAAATGAATTAACATCAAAAATGGATACTTTTCTTCCACCTTCAGCCATACCAAGAACCAACGAATTATTCATATAGGCAGGAGATCCTACTAACACCAATAATTTTGGCATATATTTATGCAAATACGCTGGATCTCCACCTGCCTTGGCTTCAGCCTCATAAGATTTAATCCAAATATTAAGGTAGGCTTCCAGAAACTCCTTCGCTTTTTCAATTTTAGGTGGTACTACAGAGAATTGATTATCCACCTCTCCATCATTCCATTTGTATTTCACCTCAACATTATAAGGCAGCGTTAAATTTTCATAAATCCACTCATCTAACTCATTCTGATAGGCTTGTTCAGTAACAACTACAGATTCATCCAATAAGTCTTCTTCTTTATCACATGAGAAGAAAGTGAATAACACAAATGATAATATTATTAGTCTATATATTTTGTCCATAATCTTAAAATTTATCGAATATTTGGTTCCAGTCCATATTGCTGAGCTGATACAGGTATTTGTAACACTTTTCTTGCATCATCCTCTGCCAGTATAATAGGAGTACCCTCCAATACATTATGAACCACTTTCATTTTAAAACGTCGTACATCAAACCATCTCAGCCCGTTGTAAATAAATTCTCTTCTTCGAGTATCAATCACACAGTTCATGTAGGCTCTGGATTTATCATCCAATTCGTACCAAGGGTTTAAAGGAGAATCTGCATTCGAATTGTCTGTGTAGAAATCCAATATCTTCGTTTCAGAAACTTTGTTTTCATCAGTGTAATTGGTCATTCTTTTCTCGAAGTAGATGTCAAGTTCTTGCTCTGCCTCGGCATACTTTTTCAGCATGATATTGGCTTCAATTCTATTGAATAAAACTTCTTCCGCAACAAATTTAGGTGTCATAGTATAGTACCAACCAATGTCAGCATTAATATCCATCCTTTTGAAAAAATAGCCCCATTTTAAAACAACATCATCACCAGTCCCATAACTTGCTGTAGTTTGACACCATTCATTACCTGATTCCATCACAAAAATATCCTTATATAACTTTTGTTGGATATTATAATCATAGGAATATCTATATGTTGCTTGAAAATAATCAAACCAATTGCTTACATTACTTGTAAGCATTAAGTTTGAAGGTTCTGTTGCTTTAGAATACTCTGCACCATATTCATTCAAACCCATTTGTTTATATGAACCTGAAAGGTCTCTTAGTTTATTAGAAACTTTCGAACCTAAAGCTGCAGTTGAGTAATCAATTACTTTTTGCCAGTCGCCTTTGTATAGGTAAAATCGCGAAGCAAAAGCATTTGAGGCTGCAATATTTAAATGATACTTGGGTACATCAAAGGCGTCATCTTTGATATACTGAATCCCTTCTAAAAGGTCTTTCTCTATCAATTCATAAACTTTAGCTACAGTTTCTCTTTTGTAATCCTTGAATACAACATTCTCCACTTCTGTTACATAAGGAACTCCTAAATCGGTACTTGCAGTTGCAGGATTATAATGCTTTCCCCACAAGTTTACCAACATAAAATGATGGTAGGCTCTAACTACCAGGGCTTCGCCATAGTAGGGTAGATATTCATTGGGAATTTCCCCTTCAACTCTGGTACTTTCAATATATTCCAAAGCTTGATTGGCATGTGAAATAGCATTAAAGCAACCTTCCCAATAGCTTGAAGGAGAATCCTGATTTGTATCTGTAAAATCCTCCCAGGCATATCCCTGATCGTTATTAATATCAGTCATATGACCAGTACCTTTATCATCTGCATTGTCTGCCATTGCATAACAAAATGCACCATAGGTGTATTCTGAATACGCACTGGTTAACAATTCTTTTACTTTAACATCCGAATCCAACACTGTTCTGTTATCAGGTGTGGTATCCAGATAGTTATCACACGACACAAAACCCAGTGCCGCAACGATAGTCAGTATATATATAATTTTCTTATTCATCTTATTATTCAGTTTTAGAATCCTAATTTAAGCGAGAATGTATATTGTTTAGGCACCGGAAGAGCAACCCCTCCTGTTCCGAAGAATTCAGGATCTTGCCCATTTAATGCACTATCAGAATACAGTAAAAACAAGTTGGTTCCCTGTGCTTTCACAGAAGCATTGGTTAGGCCTAGTTTCTCAATAAATTTATTTGGGACTTTATACTCCAACGAAACTTCCTTTAATCGGATGAAATCTCCTTTAGCAACTCTTTGATCAGAATAATTATAGGCATTATAAGTCGATTCCAGCTCATAACCATACTCATCAAGAATTCTTTTTGAAGGAATTACCGGAATATTTGTGATATTTTCATCACCTGGTACAAACCAACGGTTTTTCATATCCTTAGTTATGGCATCCATATCGCTGTAAGAAGCATGGAATGAAGGATACAAACGAATCTTATTTCCAAACTGATAAGTACAGAATACATTCAACTTCCAATTTTTGTAAGTAAATGCATTCGAGAATCCTCCAGTGATCTTAGGATCAATGGAACCTTCATACTTCAAATGACTGATGGCATTATCCTGAAAATAAACAGTACTGGTAATGTTACCATCCTCATCATAGAATTGAGGCATACCTCTCTCACTTAAACCTGCAAATGGAATCGAATACAAACCGCGAACAGGGCCACCTTCCAATGCTCCACCTTCAGCTTTCACCAAATCGTAAATTATAGGTTGATTTTTAAGCTTTGTAATTTCATTTTTATTGTAGGCAAAAGTCAAGTTCGATGACCATGAAAAATCATCAGTCGCAATATTCTTGGTTCCCAAACTTAACTCAATCCCTTTAGAGGTCATATCGGCATAGTTGGCAAACTTCCAGCCTTCTCCACCAATACCTGAAGTTTTTACATATGCGATAAGATCAAATCCTTTTCTTTGATAAGCATCAACACTTATAGAGATTCTGTTGAATAAAGCCATATCAAAACCAATATTGGTTTCGTATTGCTTCTCCCAGGTTAATTCCGAATTCTCAAGAGATTCGCTATACATCGCATTCTGCTTTTCCGATTCGTAAGGCGAAGTTGTAATGGTATTTCGGTATACAATTGAAGCATTGTTAGCAGGTCCCATAGAAGCCGTCAATCCGTAGGTTCCTCTAAATGATAAGTTCGACAACCATTCAACATCATAAAGAAAAGCCTCTTCTTTTGCATTCCATTTTCCTGATAAGTTCCATGTAGGCAAATATCTGGAGCTTTTTGACTGTCCCAAACGATTTGAACCATCAACACGAACAGTACCATTCATAGTATATTTACCCTTATACGAGTAAGCTGCATTGGCAAAGGCAGCCACAAATCGGTCTCTGAATTGCTCCATCCCAAAATAAGAGAATCCGGATTCGTTAGTTGATTTGATAATATTGGGATCGGTAAAGACTACACCACCTTTGTTGTATTGATACCCGTATCCATTAAAATAATCGTATTGTCTGTCTACGTATTTCAACTCTTGTCCCAACATCACATTTACAGAATGGATCTCATCAAATATTCTGTTGTAGTTCAGCATATTTCTGAAGTAAAAATTCTGCATGGTGTTGTTCTCCTTATTGTAGAATCCACCGTAAGGTAGCACTCCAATTGGATTAGCATTAGGTTGAGATATATCTCTCCACAAATACTTATTGGATGCTGAGATACCAGGATCATCTATACCCGCATTATATGCTGCTACAACATTAGATCCTTCCTTAACAATGTGCTCATTGGAAGATTTCACATAGCGTAAAGATCCTGTAAAATTATAATTCAAGTACTTGTTAAACTTATAGTCTATGTTAGATTGAATTGATAAATCCAATACATCCAGATTGATGTAATTATTCTTATACTCATTCAGAATATTGAAAGGCGCATAGTTCATTCGAACGTATTCCAGATTGCCATTCTCATCGTAAGGAGCAATGGTTCTACTGGTATTCAATGCGTAAGAGAATGGGTTGATATCGAATTCACGTGAATAGTTACCGTTTACCACATCATTTGTACGATTAAAAGTTCCAGGTGTTTTTTGCTGACGGATGGATCCTTTGGTTTGCAGACCTACAGTAAGTTTATCGGTCACATCAAAATCGCCTCGCATATTAACGGTATAACGGTCCACCTTATCCGCAATCGTCCATCCTTCATCGTTCAACCAGGATGTTGACACATAGAATTTCGATGTTTCAGAACCTCCTGAAAATGACACAGAATGATTCTGTTGTAATGAATTTTTAAATAATACATCGAACCAATCGGTATTCGTTCGTTCATATCTACGCAAGAAATTATCTCTTGCTTCAGGTGTATTTGCTAATCCAAAACTCCCATTTTCATAGCTATTGATCAGATCATACATCTTATAATAAACACCTCCATCTTTCGAGCGCATCATACCTGCATGATCCAAAAGACCTTTTCTTTCCATTTCCCGAAACATCTCCATTTGATCCTGAGAATTCATGATATCGTAATCGCCATAAGAAGGTTTCATTTTCATAGTGAACTCAGAAGTTACTCTAATGGAACTCTTCCCTGTACGCCCTTTCTTTGTTGTGATCACAATAACCCCATTCATAGCACGTGCACCGTAAAGTGCCGTTGCAGAAGCATCCTTCAGAATCTGGAAATTCTCAATGTCGTCAGCATTCAAACCGGCTACCGAAGATGAAATAAGGGTTGAAGGATCACCAGATGACAACTGGTCAGGCGAAATATCAACAACATCTTCCAAAACAACTCCATCAACAACCCAAAGAGGTTTGGTATCACCATAAATAGACGACGCACCACGTACTCGAATCTTAGGAGCAGCCCCAAAAGTACCGGATACATTCTGTACCGATACACCAGCAACTTTACCTTCAAGCATACGGCCAACGTCAGCCACACCGGCAACTTTAGCATCTTCAGCTTTTAGAGCAGTTGCTGAACCTGTAAACAACTTTCTATCAATTTTTTGGTAACCAGTTGTCACAACAACCTCAGCCAATTGCTCAGCAGAGCCTGTTAACACAACATCAATAGTAGTCTGATTAGTAACAGTGATTTCCTGAGGTTCCATACCAATAAACGTATAGACCAATACAACATTTCCTGTTGCTGGAATTTCAAGGCTGTAATTTCCATCAAAATCGGTAGATACACCATTAGTTGTGCCTTTCACCACAACAGAAACACCTGGCAAAGGCAATTTAGTGTCATCAACAACGGTTCCCTTTATTTGTCTTTTATCTTGCTGCTGATTCATTTCTTGCTCAGGTAGGACTCTTTCCGAAATGATGATCACATGGTCATCCACTTCGTAATCCAGCCCCCGGGCATGCAAGACTTCATCAAACAGCTCTTTCAGGTTATGCTGATTCACTTCCACACTTACTCTTTCCTTAGCCATCACAAGGTCGTGATTGTACAGAAAATCGTATTCGGTTTGATTCTTCACCTCAGAGAAGAACTCCACCAGACTAACATCCTGCAGTGTCATGCTTACTTCTGCATTCTGTCCACTCACATTTGCTGAGAGCTGAAAAACACTCACCAGCATCAACATCACTAGCAATTTCATACGCATAAACGTTCTCGTCCACCTACTTTTTAATGAAAAGCAGGTGATCCCATAGTTAATTTTCATAGATTTGTATTGATTTTAGTTACACATGGTATTCATCACACTGATTCCACTCTGCTGATGAATACAGTAATTATCTTATTCCGGATTTGTTAGCGCAAATCCGGTTTTTTTGTATTGGGATTATCTTAATCAATTCATTATTTGCATATTATCAAAATTCTTAATTTTGAGAAATAACTTTTTCTACGGTGATGGTTTTCTTTCCAATAACAAATCGAACCTCATTGGTTTTTTCAATCATAGTCAACAAGTGCTCCAAATCATCGTATCGTTTTAAACCACCTGTAAACCTAATATTACTCACATCGCTATTTTGGTAAAAAACTTTCACATCATACCAACGAGAAATTTGAGTCATGATATCATCAAGTTCAGTTCTATCAAATACAAAGCGACCATCTTTCCATGAGGTGTATAACTCCACATTTACTTTCTCGGTATTGAGTTCGTTTTGATTCCTGGAGTAAACGGCCTGATAGCCCGGTTCCAATACGACCCTACTCTCTTTACGCTCACTATCAATCACCTCAACACGTCCCTCCACGAGCGTGGTCAGAATTTTATCCTCATCGCAATAGGAAGAGACATTAAAGGATGTTCCCAAAACCCGTACATCCACACCTTGTGTTTTCACAATAAAGGGACGGGATTTATCCTTACTCACTTCAAAATAGGCTTCTCCTTCGAGCAAGACAACCCGCTGATTCTCGGGAAACTGAGTCGGATAACGCAAACGACTTTCAGAATTCACCCATACTTTGGTTCCATCTTCAAGGACCAACTGGTACTCTCCTCCCCGGGGAACCACCAGGCTGTTATAGGATGTTTCCTCGAGTTTGTTTTTTTGGCCCGCAGCATAAATCAGGGATTTTCCTGTATTCTGAATTTGGGTACCGTCCTTCTCCTCAATCTGTTCCTTCTTTTCTTCTTCCAGATCCATGACCTTACCATCGGCCAGAATCAGCTCTGCCTTCTGCGATCCGGGTTTCACGCCTGCCAACCATTGATCTTCCTGTTGAATGAGCTCCGAGTTGCGACCGACATAAAACATCACCAGTGAAACCGACACCATTATGAGTACCACTGCTGCGTAACGTATCATTTCATTCAGGAAGATTTTCCGCTTTTCCGTTCTGCATCTTTTCACTCTTTCAAGATGTTTCCTGTAAGCCGCTTCCACATCCATATGGGGAAGTTTGATGACATCCTGACTGGACTCATGTAAACCTTCAAGTTTCTGATAGAAACGCTCATTCCCTTCATCTTTCAACCAGTATTCCAATTGCTGACGCTCCTCTTCATCCATATATCTACCGGCAATGGCTTTGCTTATGATTTCATTAATATCTCGTTCCATAAACTTTTAAATTATTCAGATCTGTTTCTTTGTATACACCTATAAGGCAATCGTAAATAGAAATGATGTGACAGGAATATTATTTTTTTCCCATTTTTTTTGAAAGAAGATGTGTTCAAACTCACAAAGCTCTCTTATTCAACAACAACAGGGTGTTAAAATTTTAAGTGAGACTGATGAAGAAATTCAAAAGTTTCGAATTAAAAGGGGGAAGCTATTTATTTACAATAGGATTTCAATGCTACGTTTTATACCCTTTTGCTCTTGCAGCGTGAAGAAAATTCACCTCTTTAATCTGTGACCTGCTACGCTGCTTTGGCCCTGGGCAACCTAAGCCCGCATTTCATACGGGGCTATACACACTTAGTCCCTCCGGGACAATTCAAGGGTTCTATTTCAGCTGAGATATTGAGAATGCCATTATTTTAATACAGGGTTTCTTTATAGGAATTTTTCCTTTTCTTCTTGCGGCGTGATGAAAATTCACCTCTTTAATCTGTGACCTGCTACGCCGCTTTGGCCCTAGTCAACTTAACCCCGCATTTCATACGGGGCTACACACAGTTAGTCCCTCCGGGACAATTCACTGATTGGATTAACACCTGGGTTAATGAAAGTATCCTACCAAAAGGACGGGAAATTTGACTAACAACAAGTCTTTTTATGAAAAAACAGAAAGTATAAGAGACAGGGTGTTTTTAACTTCTCTCTCAGAAATTTAAAAGCTCTAATCATGTGAGTTCTCACCGTATTCAGAGAGATATCCAAATCTTCTGCTGCCTCGTTATAGGTATATCCATGAACACAACAAAGCATAAACACCGCCCTGCACTTTTCGGGCAGCTGGTTTATAACGGAATAGATTTCCTCGTTGCTTTCCAATACTTCCATATCAAGTTTGGGAAGGGAAGCTTCCTGGTCCAAATGCTCGATATCACGGACCAACTTACTCTCCTTTTTCAGGTAGTTCAGGCAGGAATTCTTCACCGAACGGTAAATGTAGGACTGTAAATTGGTTTGAATAAGCTGGTATCTTTTCTTTTGCCAGAAGTCCAGAAAAAACTCCTGAACGACATCCTCTGCCGCATCCGCATCCTTAAGAATGCTGTGTGCCCAGAGAAAAAGATCCTGATAATAGCCTCTGAAGAATAACTCATAGGATTTAGAGCTACCAGTCTTTAATTGCTCCAAAATATTTTCTTTGGCATTTCTCATTGATTGGATTGGGTTGTCTAGGTTAGGGGGCGGTAAAAGTAAAAGATTTTTCCAAACCTAAAAATACAATCAACTACTGACCAACAAATCCGGCACAACATAAAAACTCGATTTTCCTAACAGAATAAAATACGACTTTAAAAAATTGCCAATATCCACACTTCAAAAACCCACAACACAAACATCTGATATTAATCCACTTACACAAATCTTAAATTCTATTCAATTTTTGAACGTAAAAATTTATATGGATCCGCAGAAATAGCATTCTACAAGTGTTAAAAAAAAACACTATTCTTACTGATTATAAATAATTCGCTCCTTATGCATCCGGACCATATCCTACCATCTGCACACCTAAATTTTCTACAGCCATTATTCGAACAGATAAACAGACTAAACCCCACAATACAAAGCCTTTTTCAGACATACAAACAGCTTGCCCAAACCTAAATCATCACAAAACACAGCCGATGATTTAATTGAATCCTAGTACCACAATAAGAAAACACCCCCCTCAGTTTGAATGCGCTAAGTGGGGAGTTTTTTTTAATCTAACCTAGACCTGACAACCCCGATGTGTCGGGACTGTCAGGTCTGTCGTATTTTTTAATTGAAATGATGGGATAAAAAAAAATCACAAGCCTTTCTCCTCCTTATTCTCAAGGAGGAGTACCCGAGTTTACGAGGGGGAGGTGGTTTTAGACTATTCTTTTTTGGTCGAAATATTGTGTAGACAAATGATTATAAAACCACCCCTCCCGAAAGCTTTCGGGATTATTTTACTCGTTCCTCGCCAAATGATCCACCCTTTCTCCTCCTTTTTAAGGAGGAGTGCCTGAGGTACAAAGGCGAGGTGGTTAAACAAAAGTAAGGAGGGGAAACTGTTGGCCAGATAGAGTGCTGCAGGTTTATAATACTCAAAAAAAATCCCAAACCAGTGAGGTTTGGGAAGGGGTTTGATTATGGATAGCAGCGCGTGTTGTGTTCAGTTTTTATTTCTTTCTTGATAAATCGTCTCTAAATTATCTATTGCATCTTTGTAATCTGGTTTTAGTTCAAGTGCCTTTTGAAAATTTTCTTCTGCTTTCTTTATGTCCTTTTTTAAGATTAGTGCTTTCCCTAAATAATTATATGCAGTATAAGATGATTTATAGCTTTGTATGTATTTCATAAATATTTCGATACTCTTGTCGACGTTGCCGTTTTGAAGGTAATAGATTCCACCTTTTTGATAAATGTCTTCTGGCACTTTAACTGTATAATTGTATTTGTCAGATAATTTAGAATAATGATTTTCAACAGAAGTCATTCCTTGGTATATAACCTGCTTTATCTTTTTCCAATCAGAGAATATGAAATTTAAACCATAGCTTAAACTAAAAGCAGCATTTATATCATGATTCGCATTATTAACCAAATCGCTCTTCCAGATTAACTTTTCAGCATCTTGAGTCTCAAGATAAGAAGTAAAACGATTTATTTTATCAATTGAATTTGTGTTTTCTAATTCGCCAATCGAGATATGTAGAAAACTGTTTCTATCAAGTTTCTTACTTGGAGTTTTATCAGAACACAGATAGTCGATATTCCATTTTAAACTGGGACTGCCTGCAATATAGGCGTTAAAAATCTCTGGATATTTTTTAAAGCAATGAACAGCAAACATGCCTGAATAAGAATATCCATAAAGGATTTTAAACGATTCTGTTCTATAATTCTTTTGAATGTGTGGAAATAACTCCGCAGAAAAAAATGACACAAACTTATCTGCACCTCCACTAGTAGGAATTGTATCAATCGCAGGCATGAAATCTTTAATGCGGTTGATATTAGGAATTCCAACAACTATCATTTTAGGAATTAATTTCTGCCATGACATGAGTTTAATAAGTCCAGACATAGGATGAAAATTTTGTTCAGCATCCAACACATAAATAACTGGATAGGATGAAACACAATCATTATAACCATCAGGCAGGTGAATATATATTTCCCTATCTTGATTTAATACATCCGAATAGATTGTGATTTTTTTTCCAATGGTTATATCCTCAATTTCTTGACCAGATATTTTACCTATGGTAAATACCAGAACAATAGTAAATACTAAATAACTAGTTTTCATAGTGATTCATTTTTAAATGTATAGTTCTAAAATTTGGCTACGATTAAACACAATTTCTTTATTACAATAATAGTGTTGTTAAATGTCAATAATCGGGTTTACAAGAGACTAGAACGTCACAAGCCTAGTAAATTTATGAAAATCAGAGAACAAACAAAATATTTTGTTAAAGTAAATGGATGATGGAATGTAAAATAGAAAGCATCTACTTAGGGGAATTATGAACACTCCCCTTAGTCCCCTCTCAAGAGGGGATTCTAAAAAAAAAAACACAAGCCTTTCTCCTCCTTATTCTCAAGGAGGAGTACCCGAGTTTACGAGGGGGAGGTGGTTTTAGACTATTCTTTTTTGGTCGAAATATTGTGGAGTTACTACATTGGGGTATAAAAGAACACTCCCCTGTGTCCCCTCTCCAGAGGGGATTTTTTAAAAAAAATTACAAGCCTTTCTCCTCCTCGTTCCCTGAGCGGAGTCGAAGGGAGGAGGAGGACCCGAGTTTGCGAGGGGGAGGTGGTTTTAGACTATTCTTTTTGGGTCGAAATATTGTGCAGACAAATGATTATAAAAACCACTCAGTCCCAAGTTATTCGGCTGTGAGGGATTGAGATTTGCTGATATTAAAAAAAGCCCAGCGATTAGCTGAGCTTTTTAAAATCATATTAACAGATAGCCTACTAAGACTTCTTCTTACCTCCAGTCTGAGTTCGGGGAGCTTTTGGCTTTGGGGCCACTTTCTCCTTTTCCTCACGATACTTGCGAACGGCTGCATACTTAGCCGTAGCAATGGTTTCGCGGTTGGCCTTTTCGGTAATCTTGCCTCGGGAGAGATCCTCCACGGCAATATAACCGTTTTGCAAGAGGAGCTGCACAATCATATTATTAATGATGGTCTCCTCGCTGTAGCCTTCTGCGATGTATAGCTTTTCACAATCCTGGTAAAACTCTTCAGCAAACTCCTGGTTATTTGGGAGCCACATCAACTGTTCATAGGTTTCAGTAATGCTATTCAACTCAATATTAATGTTTGGCGTCACCAAGAGGGGACTGAACACATGGCTCTTAGGTAGTGGTTCGTATCCATCGAGCATTGAAAAGTCAACACTTTGTTTTGGATTATCGATTCTCGTAAACCTGGCCTTGCGCATCTGCTCCATCTGGTAAAGGAAGAAATTGTAACGCTCCACTTCCAGACTCTTTTTATGGTGCATAAACAACCAGCCATACTTGTCTTCGATATCCTTCTTCACCAGGTTCTTGGTCTTGTGAATATCCGGATTGGCATTTCGCACTTCCTGTATCAGCTTTCTCACATCCTGAGCAGCCTTTTGAGGTCCGGAAATCTCCTTCCCTTTCTTGCCCAACTCGGTTGAAAGAATGGCACATTGAATGTTCTTGCCTTTCCCCTTTCCGGCTTTTCCGCCTTTCAGTATTTCAATCAGGTTCTTTCGCATCTCCAGTTCGCCATCCTCGTGGATAAATGGATTTCCACCCGGCGTACTGGCCATCGCATTAAAGATTGAACCAAAGAAAATCTTATCGAGATTGAATCTGATTTCATCAGCATCTGCCGTACCATTTGCAGTAACGACGAAGCGGTTCTTAATGATATCGAAACGCACACCCTTTATCTCGTATTGATTTCCATCTCTGGAGAATTCTTTTCCAACAAAGATTTTATTCACAATCTCCTCCAAATCAATCTTCTCAATTAATTTGTAAGAGGAAGCCAGGTAATGCTTTGCCGTTTTGTGATCCTTTTCCCAATCCAATACATCATCCAAATAGTTGCCATGCTGATCCAATACCTCCACAATATTTTTATCAGCAGTATAACGCAACAGCGTTCTCTGGAAATGAGGATGATCCGAACTGGTTGCTTTCTCCTTACGTTCACCATGACCATCACGGTAAAGCATAAAGTTCTCGGCATTGGAATACTTCGTGATACCCGCCTCATTCTTCGAATAGTTATGAGCCGTAAGCACAATATCAACCTTATATGGCATACTGATATCGCAGAAACCTGAAATCGTACTACGTGAGTTCAAATCCTCCACATTGGAGTCTGCACTGCTCTCAAACAAAGGTCGATATTGACGGATGTACTCCGGATCAAAATCGGTTACCCTTGAGAAATCGCCCAACTCGGTTCCTACCCCATACAGATTCCCATTGGTATCAGGGAAAAGGTGAAGCATGTCGCCGGCGACCAATTTAATGGATCGAATTCCCGGCAGGTCTTTCTTGAGCCACTTCAGCATCATAGCTGCCAGCATCTCAGACTTACCTACCCCACTGTCACCACTAATCAGCAGACCGAATAAGCTACCATCGTCACCTTCGATTACAAAGAACGAACCGTGTACCGGGGCGCCGCCCATCTCCTTCACTTTCTCGTTCAGCATGGTTAGTCTTGGCTTCTTCACATTCCCAAAATAATCCACCGACTTTTTCAAAGGGGTTACAATGGTTTTGATGTTCCCATTTGGCCCATTTAAATCGAAATAACCGATTTGTGGATAGGAGATGACCTTTTCAGGCGCTCCCAAAAACAAGACAATATCAGGTACAAAATTCTTAGCCTCTTTCAGCGAAACGGCTTTGGGCTGTATCAAGCGGTAGTTATCGGCCAGGTACTTCATGTACGATTTCTGGAAGATATACAACTCATTCACCAAACCGCCTTTCACAATCCGGCAACGGTAATCATCGGTATCCATATTGCCAATAAATTTGGCCATACGGCTTCCAAAAAAGTCGGAAGAAGGACGTGTTGACATATTCTTGATGAACTCACGGGGCGATTGTTCGCCTACCGTTTCAGTCATAGCCTCTCCATTGCTTACCTGGTCAATCTTATGGAAAGGGTACTCCCTTTTCTTAGCATCGGTATTCATTCGGGTGTGGGTTTGCACAGGTTGTTCTGCCGCAATCACACCACACTTGGTCATCACCTCATTAATCCAGCTCAGTTTCCCATCTTCATGGCTATCGAGAATCTTGTTCTCCATCTCGAAATCCTGGTACAAGGTAAAGCCGTGCTGAATCATCTCATTCAAAGAGGAATTCTGACGCTTGTATTCCAAACTCAGGAGTTTGATCAGGATATGGTTGAACTTGTTATAATACTGCGTATTTCGGGTTTGATTCATGGCATCGGTCAGAAACAAAGCAATCTTCCGGGCTTCATAGTCAATATGCTCTTCAGAAACCTTATACCTGCTACGCACCAGAACCTGTTCCAATAAAGTATTCACTTCATTAGAAATCAGCCCCTCTGCATACAAGCGGGTATCCGGTTCATCATGTACTTCCAGTCTGTGAAACAAACGTCCTGCTGAGTCGGAAATATTCTTCAACAAAGCAGCATCCTCTTTCACCAGGTAAAGCTTTAAGAGCTTATCAGCCGTACAAGTCCCAGCTTTTGCCAACAGCTTTTCCATGCCTGACAAGAGGAATCCAAGGATTTGATCCTTGTGGCTATTCGCATTGACTTCCTTTTCATGGGAGAATCGCTGTAAAATTTCCTGTATCAACAATTGCTGGTTCACAGCTTCGAGTTTTTTGCCCGAAATCTCTTCGAATTGCCCCACAGCCTTCACAAACAATTGCTCCACCGACGGCTCCACAAGTTCCTTCTCAAATGGCAGGTTGAAATGCAGGAAGATCTCACGAATGTATTTGCGAAGAATGGTATTGTAACCTTCCAGCTTCGCCAAATCACCCGATGGATCTTTCTCATTGGCCTTCAACACAAGCATCTTAACCTTTGAGTCGGAAAATAGAATGCGCTCCATTTCGATCAGGATCTCAGTCATGATCAATTTCTCATCCGGTCCATCCAGCAGATGTGCATTCGGCTGGAATTCCAACTTGCTGTTCACATACTTCAGAATGGTTGGCTTGCCATAACGGGCAATCACTTCGTTGATGTCCAGGTGCTTGATTGCTGTTACCTTTTTGGAAATCTGAGGCAAGAGGTTTTCATACACCTTAGAAAAAGCCTGACTTTGCAGGAACTCAAGTAAATTACGGCACTCGCCTACATTCTCGTAGAATTCGATAACCGCATTGGTAGAATCCCCGATAGAATTGATACTCACCCCGCAAACATTAGGGAAAGCATGATACATGGTCTTAATCGTGTTGATCTTAAGAGACTGATTGGTTCGCTTCTCCAGATCTTTAATCTGGTTGAAATCCTGCAGAACAGAATCGATAAACGCTCTATCAGAATAAGTATTGAACAATTGCTTCAACACCTCCTCAGTCTGTAGCGCCCCATTCTCACCCTTCAATTCGTTAAAACGAATCCAACTGCCGATAAATACCCTGAAAGCGTTCTCCAGTTCGGTGGTATAGGTCTTGTAGCTGGCGTGTGTGCCTTCCACATAGTCACCCAATGAGAAGCGAACAATACCGGTTTTGTAGGGTATCGCTGCAATCCCACGCTGAGCTGCCATTTCCTGTGTAAACAATTCCAGGTCATGGTAAGAAGAATAGCCATTCAGCGTCATATTAAACAGGTAAGCCCCTTCGGAACTCAGGAAGCCCACATCTGTCAGCTTTTCCTCTTCAATAATATCGGCTGCCACCTTTTTAGCCAGGTTTAAGCGCTTAATAGACTCGCTACGGAAAATCCGGTTCACGCGGAACAGGTTCAGCTCCGTAACAATATGTTTTTGGTAGTAGCTAAAGAAAGCTTCACCCTTGTACTTGAAATCATCAGGTAGCTCCAGTACATCCAGTTTATCCAGAGATACCAGCTCATCCAGGAGGAAGATATGCAGAGGACTCCCCACAAATAGGGACTCCCGTTGAACCGAATCACTAATACCGGTAATGGTGGTCGGTACATTTCGTTTGATTTCCGACTTGATAAAATTCTCCAACTTCTGCTTCACCTTATGACGGGAAGCATCCTTTGGTAAAGACTCCTCCATTTGGCCCTTGATACGCTTGGCTTGCTGAGCCACCTCCAAAATATTCACAAGCATAAAAAGGGAGTTGGAATTCCCATTGCTGCTATCGGTTTGTTTGCGAACATAGGCAATCAGGTCCTTTTGAGCATCGGTTGTGGCCAAAGCACCCAAACGGTCGCCGGTTGCTCCAAGGTTCTTGGTGGTCGAAATGGAAGCCACCATAGAAATACGGGCATAACTCGCTATATTATTGATGATGTAAGAGGAAATGGTTCGCCATTTTGGCTCTTCCGGATCATCAATCTTCACTGAATCGTTATAGGCCTCATCAAGGAAGAGGGTAAACTGGGTATTGCTAATGAATTTCAGGAATTTAATCAGCGCCACATTATTAAAATCGGTATAACCTGTTGGATTAGACGGATCGTTAATCAGAATGGTCGAATTGGCACAGAAGCGATCCCACAAGCTTCCGGTTTCGTCAAACAACTGGAACGAACTCTTAATGCGTTGCAACTTGGTCAGGAAACGCTCGTAATCAATTCTGCCCTGCTCATCCAATTCAATATCGATATCGAAAGAGTTCATATCGAACAGCTCGATAGGAAACAGATCCTTATACTCCCATGCAGCCTGCTGGTTGAGGAAAATAAAAGGTTTTGGGGTATCACGATTCAGTACCAGATCACGAATAATCATCTGAACATCGTCCGAAATGGAGGTTCTTTCCAAATTACCCAAGCCGGAAATAAATTCCTTGATAATCTGCTGTTCCTCTTCGCTTTTTTGGGCGTACTTCGCTTCAATCCCCAAATCAATCAGGAGATTACGAAAACGCCCCTTATTATCGGCCTCATTCTCGACCTTGGTCAAATGTGCCTTGTACTTTTCAAGAAAGAGGTTGATACCAAAGTTCTTGTGAAAATGATTCTGAAGGGTACGCTGGTAGCTGTCGGGAATAATATCCAGGATCACCCGACATCGGTCCACAACATCTTTCTTTAATTTCTTAGGCTTACGCCCCAACAGATATTCCCCATAGGATTTGATCTGATTACGGCCCCCACCTTCTACAACGGTAGCCAGATGCAAATCAGGGCTATTGCCATAGAAATACTCCTTCATGCGAGTCTCAAACTCCTGAAGCAATAGGGTATTGGTCTGCGAATGCTTGGCAGGGTCTTTTATGTTCTCGATAAAAGAGATAAAAGCCACCAGCTTCGACAGAATATATTTATCGATGATAATCTGACGGGCAAACTCATCGAACTTATAAAGGATCATATCCTGATCCGGATTCTCCGGTTCAGCCAGTTGTTCTGACTTCAATTTCGCCAGTTCCTCTTCGTAGTCTTTGATTTTAGCCTCACCTGCCAAACGAAATTTTTCCAAATTACGGGAGTTCACCTTGTCCAGAATCAGACGCAGGTTCATCTGCGTATTGGCGGGTGCCCCCAATTTCTTGGTATGCACCTTATTTAAGATATTAATCACTTCGTTGTGAAACGAGAACACCAGGCAGGTATTGGAAGCAATGGATTCCGGTGAGCAATCCACAAAAATCATACGTGTAAGCAGAGGAAACCACTTAAAGTCGTTAAGGGGGTTGCGACGCATGTTCTTCATTTTCACAATAAAGATACTGGTGGTATCCTCACTGATCTGCTCGTATACCTCATCGGGATCGGTAAATTCAATGACGCGAACAATTTCAGATTGAAAAATCTCCTCGCGAATCAGTTTGATAGCCGTATCAGCAGTCCCGGAAACCAGGGTGCGGATAAAACCATTCAATCCCTTAAAATTAACGGTCGATTCGGTTCGGGTCAGAAAATGCTCCTTCTCTTTACCTGTGGTATAGTGGGTACTTTGCACGACCATCTGGTCCAGCACATCTAAAAGGTAATTCCACTGGGCTTCTTCGATGTAACCATTTACACCAATCACGTCTCTGAATTTGCGCAATTCACGCACCTTATCGCCTAACAATATCTTGTACAGGAAATTAATCAGATGCTGGCTTACCGGAGGGGTTCCAACAGAAAAGTCAGGCGCATTCAACACATGGTTCAATTGGGTCTTCTCCTTATCATCCACAGCCTCAATATCCATCAAGTGGTTGATCCGCTTGACGAAAGATTGTCGACGGGCAGAGTATTCGAAAGCCTTCGAATTTTCGTGAGGGAAAATCATCAGGGAAACGTCCACATAGCCGGGAATAGCCTCCTTCAGGTCCAATAATCGCTTATTGATCTCCAACTGCTGCTTCACAAGGTCGTCCGACTCTTCATAACAAAGCCTAACAAAATGAGTCAGGCTATCAAAAATCCTGTCGGGCAGAAAGTTCTCCGCCCTCTCTCCCAGGGATTGGTACAAGTTAATAAAAACTTGTGCCTCGTAATTCAATTCAGCCAAGGGCTGTCCACATGCGTGCATTTTTCTTTTTTTTATGGTTGTTTATCAGGTAATCTCAAAAAAAAAAATTGAAAAATTTAGTTCCCCCTAAATTCTCAAGTCGTAGTTTATCGCGTGGTCTGTCATGTAAATATAGTGAGATTTTTCACTCTAAAGTATAAAATTTCCCACTATTAATTTTGCAAACCTTTGCATAATAGGATTTTATGATTTTACATCTTTTTTACGCTTGCTTCGATAAAGTTTATTGCTTTAAGACAAAAAAACAGAAGCTTCCGATGTCTCGGAACTGAAGATTGATTATGATTAAAATATTTCTAGATGTATATCAAATCATTTTTAATAGCGTCAAGAAAATAAAGGGGTGCAGCGCACCTAACTGTTTATATCAAAACAATTGTTGATAACAAACCACCTCGCCTTCTCCCAATCCCGAAATGTCGGGACGGGATCAGGCACTCCTCCTTATCCCGAAAGCTTTCGGGAAAGGAGGAGAAACTAATTTGTATATGTAGACGCTTCTTGATTTACATTACCGTTATCCTTAAACGCATAACAATTATTCACAGTCAGAACTGGCATCTGTATCGCATCTCGATGGGTTTCGGAACCATCTCCAGAGGGGAATTAAAAAATGATGGGGCAAAAAAAATCCCAAACGGCTCGGGTTTGGGTAAGGATTAGTATAAGAACAGGAGCCGATTATTGACTTCGTCGAGCTCCATGTTGTTACGGTTCGCAAAAGCTCATGAGCTCCTTGCAGTCGGTTGCGGGCTTTATTCCTGTCATTTACAAGGATCTCAAAGCGGGCTACAAGCCGTGAATAAGCTACTATAAGGGCAATTTTTCATAGCATATGTCACCGCCAGTTTTTTATTTGCGTTCAATCCATTCAGTCATCGTTTCAAGAGCTAATTTTACATTTCCAATCTGACAATGATTCTCAGCTTTTTCTTTTTTTGTAAATACTATTCCAGTAACAGATTTCGCATTCACTAAAGCTTTTAATTGCATTTTGTGCATTTTAAACGGAATAAAATGGTCCTTTCTACTTGTTAAAACTAAAACATCTTGCTTTACAAGTTCTGAATGCATATTCTCTTCATTCAATTGCAGGTATAAATCTAATGCTTCTAGAGGTTTAGTTTTCTTGGTAATGAACTTTAGATGGTCAACCACCCAAGATGCCATACCATCTCTTTTTTCGAATTTCAGAACGGCCATTCGATTCATAAATTCTGGCCAATGACTCAAACACCATAGGTGAATCTTGCGTAATATTGGTGGCATACTTTTCATATAGTCGATTGCATGGCCTGTTGCAATTACACGTTTTATTCTGTTCTCAAAGGCAGCAGCTCGTAAACACAACCAGCCTCCCATAGAAATACCAATCATTGTTATGTCTTCAAGTTGAAAATAATCCAGAATTGCTTTCGTAGGTTTCTCCCATTCAATGCTTATTGGAATGTCATATTTTCTTAATGTGGCTCCTTGTCCTGGTCCTTCAAATCCGATAACTTCGTATCCACAATTCGAAAAATAATTCATCATTGAGTAAAATTCTTCAATAAAGGAGTCAAAACCACCGTGGATAACTATAGTGCCTTTCTTTTTATTTGGTGCGGGCATTTTTAAAGCTGATAAAAAAGCATTTTCATAAGGAACCTGATGTTTTTCAATTCCATCGTCTTTAAAAGTTTTATAAAACATTTCGATAAACTTACTGTACAGTCTGTTTTTTTCTGGGTCGTTTGATTTAGTGTAGAATTCAGCTGCTCTGTAATAAAAAGTTGCATTCATACCTCTTTCTTCAGAAATTGCTTTTTCTGCAAGTTTAAGCATTTCTCTTTTCCAGTCTTTGAAAGAGTTAATTCTTGTACCGACTTCTTTCAGATCATCAATTCTGGCGTATCCAAAAGAATAGGGTCGATTCAACTGGAAATTAAAAAGTTGCTTTTTATTAAACTTTTCATAACCGACTGGAAACTTGAATTTTTGATTCATTGTCTTTTCCATACTTATTATGATTTTCGTTCAATTAAAATTGGCGGTAACGTGTTGCACTATGAATAGTTGCCGATTATTGGCTTCGTCGAGCGCCACTTTGTTAGGTTTCGCAAAAGCTCATGAGCTCCATTGGTTCGGTTCAGTCGGTTACAGGCTTCTTCCCTGTCATTTACAAGAATATAAAAGCAGCTACAAGACTCTTAAACACCACTGCCAGGGCTATTATTTTTACAGATGATTATGCAGTGTTTGTATTTTTTAAAATCATTCTATTAAAGATCTCTTCTGGTGAATAGTACTTCTAATACGAGTTCATGTCCGCCTTTTACAGACGGATATTCCATTTTCAAGATGACTATATCTGGTCCATCCTTAACAAAAGTCTGTACCAGTATAGAATCATGCCAGTTCATCGCAATAACTTCATCATTGATAAAATTACAAGTCGCTGTTGAATAATTACCAGAATTTTCGAACCACCAATATCTATACACCTCGATTTTATCATCCCAGGCAAAATACCTTTTGCCTCGCCTCCCGATTTAGTTGAATATTCAAATAAAACGTATTTGTCATTTAGTGCTCTTTTTAAATGAACCCATTCCTGTGTCTTCACCTGCTTCGCTGAAAATACTTTTTGGGATTCGATACTCTAAATTCCAACTCCCCAAAAGAAATTCGAATTTATTCATTGCGTTTGAGTCCATGTTGATCTGTATCTCCTTTCTTTTATTTCAATAGCCTCACTTCTCATGCAAGGCCAAAATTTATGCTTACTAAATTTATGAAAATCAGGCAACAAATAATATGTTTTGCATAGGAAAGTGAATAATGGCATGTAAAAATAGAACGCATCTACTTAGGGGGAATTGGATACGGGCGTTTAGGACCACCCCGTCTCATTTTACTCGTACCTCGCCAAATGATCCACCCCTCCTTAAAAGTAAGGAGGGGAAACTGTTGACCAGATCTAAATCAGATGGTATATCAAGCTTAAAAAACTTACAAGCCTTTCTCCTCCTCGTTCCCTGTCCCGATAACTATCGGGAGGAGTCAAAGGGAGGAGGAGAAATTTTATAAGGGCGAGGTGGTTGAACAAATGTAAGGGAGTAAACTGCAAGTCCACTTGTTTTTAGTCATACCCTGACATATACAGCTTGCCTATAGTCAGAGCATGACGGCAACAATATCTTGCTTCTGCGATCATCAGCGTTTTCCGCGGGAGACAAGAAAGACACTCCCCTTTTCCCGAAAGCTTTCGGGACCCTCTCCAGAGGGGATTCAAAAAAAAAAGCTCAGCGATTAGCTGAGCTTTTAAATGATATATTAAGATTGGTTTTATTCCCAATTCAAAATGACTTTTCCACAATTGCCTTCTTCCATAATGTCGAAACCTTTCTGGAAATCAGCAGCATCAAATCGGTGAGAGATCATTGGAGAAAGATCCAATCCACTCATCAACATTTGCTCCATTTGATACCATGTTTCGTACATCTCACGGCCATAAATACCTTTCAACTGAAGTCCTTTGAAAATGATATCACTCCAGTTTACCTGAGTTTGAGAAGGTAGAATACCCAATAATGAGATTTTACCTGAGTTATACATATGAGAAACCATATCGTTGAAAGCTGCAGGGGCACCTGAACACTCCAACCCGATATCAAAGCCAATCATACCAAGATCCTTGATCACATCATCAAGACTTTCTTCCATTGGATTGACAACACGTGTTGCACCCATCTTCTTAGCTAACTCAATTCTGTAAGGATTGGTTTCAGTAGCCACAACGTAACGCGCACCAGCGAATTTCGCAATTGCCACAGCCATAGACCCAATAAGTCCGGCACCTGTAACAAGTACATCTTCACCAATTAAAGAGAAAGAAAGAGCTGTGTGAGTTGCATTTCCAAAAGGATCCATGATTGCTAACAATTCGTCCTCAATCTGATCGCTCATCTTCATCAGGTTCGTAAAAGGGATAGCAGCGTACTCAGCAAAAATTCCGTCGATATTGACACCAATACCTACTGTATTTTCACACACATGCTTGCGTCCTCTACGACAGTTTCTACAGTGTCCACATGCAATATGTCCTTCACCAGTCACTCGATCGCCAACTTTAAAACCAGTTACACCAGCTCCCATTTCAACAACCTCTCCTACATACTCATGACCAATAATCATTCCGGGTTTGATGGTGTTTTGAGCCCATTCATCCCACTTATAAATATGTAAATCGGTACCGCAAATAGCAGTTTTTCTAATTTTTACAAGAACATCGTTAACTCCTACTTTAGGAACATCGACTTCTTCCATCCATAAGCCTTTTTCAGCTTTGGATTTCACTAGAGCTTTCATTTTAGCCATTGTCGTATTATAAGTAAATCTGTTAGTTAAAGTATTTTGTGTCCAATTGAAAGGCAGAAAATAAACCCCTCAATTATTTTTCGAAAATAATAAAAACAAAGTTAGAATATCAAGTTGTCAATAAGAAATTAAAGAAAGAAACAGAATAAAGTGAAAACAGTATTTAAAAAACCAATATATCAACCTGTTATACATTTAAACACTCGCAATTAGGAACCATATCATAAAACAAAAAAACTGCAGACGTAAAGCTTATCGCCTCTTGTCTGCAGTTTCTATGAATTAGCCTGCATTTAGATCAAAAACAAGGCGTTATTTTTTTTAATGATTAGTTTTCTTCTCCTTTAAGAAATTTCACTGCCCACAGGTCTTTCTTTTGATCTTCAGGAGCAAGTTTCACTGATTTTTCAGCTTGAATTTTAGCATTTTCTTTTTGCCCTGCTTTATTCAATAAAAAGGCGTAGGTATCGATGTTTGCAAAATTAGCATCCAGTTCAACCGAACGTTTTGCCATCTTAAGAGCTGTGTTTACAAGTTCTTTACCAAGATCTTCTTTAGCTTCGGCAATGCTCCATGCATAACGATTCAAATTCTCTGAATTGTCAAAATCGTACTTCACGGCATAATCAGCCATTGCCTGATAAAACTTTTTCTGATCAGGATCTCTTCTCAGCATGTTCATATCCATAAATGCAACCACCTTAGTTCCCACTTCTTTGTCGAGTGCAACGAGTTCTTTCTTCTTAAGATTAAAGGCTTCCATGTCGCCTTTACGAGCCAATTGTCCCAATTCTCCCATCATGGTATACTCCAGAAACTGATCTACCTGTGCCTGATCTGCCACAGCATAAAACTTAGCCTTATTTTTCAATACAAAGAGAAAAATAGGATTTGAAGAAGATTTAATTGTACTGCCAATTAGCTCAAAATCTTTAGCATTAATCAAGTCTGCTTGTTTCTTGCTTGAAAAATAGATGTCGATAGCTTCTTTAACATCAATACCTGCTTTTGCAGAAGTCATGATATACTTTTGCATGAATTCAGAACTGCGATCACCCTTTTTGAATCGCTTATTCAAAGCACTCCAGTTGTTCTCCGGATCTGAAGCTAAGGTCGCTGTTGCGATCAAAGAATTAGCATCGCCAGCTCCCATCGTTTTGTGCTGAATATTGCCATCGGCATCCAACCACAATAAAGTAGGGAATGCTGAAACCTGGTATTTCTTCAATAAGGGCTTGCCCTCTTCCGACTCCATATCCATTTTCACATTCACGAAATTCTTATTAAAGAAATCACCCACTTCTTTTTGCGTAAAAACTTTCTTTGCCAAATACTTACAGGGGCCACACCATGTGGTATAACAATCCATAAACACGACTTTATTTTCTTTTTTGGCTTTGGCCAAAGCCTCGTCTAAAGTTCCATGTTCGAACTGAATGCCTTGTGAGAATACGTTCCCAAAAACAAATAATGCGACTAGAGATAAAATTATTTTTTTCATTGACTCTATTTTTATGAGTAAGCTAGTGTTACTCGTTAACAATATTTTTAATTGTTCTATTTGATTTATTACCTACGGTGAGGGCTTCGCCTTACGCAAGCTTATTAAGCATGTTATTAGTAGATAATTCTTTTTATAAGTTGAACCACCTTCGGGGTTCTACTCAGATACTGTTAATACCACGGGTTCCACCCGTGGTTATTCAACTTAAACCACTTCGTGGTTTTGTTCGTGAACAAATCCTGAAGGGATTTAATCTGAATAACCCCGCATACAATGCGGGGTGTGATAAGCTTAAGTATAGAACCCCGAAGGTGGTTCAACTATAGATATCACGTTAATAAACTGAGCAACAACAAAAACTACTTAAAGCCACTAAATTCACATAACACCATTTTTATTTAATACTATAGCTATCGGATAGCATCCTTCTTACAACTCACATTACAACGGTTACATTGTATACAATCGTAATTGGACAGGTAAGCATACTTCGTTTTTCTATCAATCGTGATGGCTTGAGTTGGGCAGGCTTTTTCACACATCCCGCAATGCACACAATTGTCTTCTTTTATATGACGTGGTTTGAATGAGAAATATGAAATCACTCCCAATAACACGCCGTAAGGACAAAGGAAACGGCAAAATGGTCGAGGCACCCAATAGCCCAAAACAAGAACTGCAATCAGGTAAATCCAGGTTCCAAAGCCAAAAGCAATCAGGAGTTTTGCCTCCATAGGCTGTCCTATAATAAAGGCCAGAGCTTGTTCGAACCAGGTCTGACCTGTAAAAAAGATTACCTTATAGGGCTCCAGCTGACAAACAAAGAAGCATGAGCTTTCTATGGCATAATAAACTGTACCGATCAACATCAACACCGGTACAAATTTTAAGGCCATATTCAGTTTGCGAGGCAGCTTGATGGTTTTCTTCGTCTTTTGTACCATAGTCTGCACTGCTCCCAGTGGACATCCCGATGAACAGAATACCCGACCCGCAATCAAAGCTATAATCAATGGAACCAAAAAGATGATTACACTCGCCAATCCTACCCGGTCAGGACTTATCAAACCCATAGTCGTATTAGAAATTGCACCAACAGGGCAAACACAGCCCCCACGGATAAATCCCAGGTAAGCAAAGGTGATGATACCCATGACTGTTAAGGCTCGCTGTGATTTCCTTTTCAACACAAAGAATAATCCAATCAGGAGTAATAAAAGTAATACACCCAGATCGACAAAGACCATATATTCCGGTGTTGGAAAATACTCTTTCGGAATATAGTTCTCCTTATACTGCTTGATGTTTCCTCGGTTTAAATCATCTCCGCTTTGGTAATTGTTTTCGATAGTACTCCCATTTGGGGTACTCATATCTGCTTTAACTGATATAGAATTTAAAAGTGACATCAGAAAAAATCCAACGACAAGCAACAATTTAATATTCATCCCTCTCCTCTTAAGCTCCATAGTCGTCCATCATTTGGTTAGCTGGGTTTTCCAGTTCGTAAATGCCTCTAAAATCATCCTCGGGTCCCATATAAAGTCGATCGATGGCTCCCTCAGGACATGTGCTTGCGATGTCACAGGCATTGCATGTCAAACACAAATCAGGTCGAATGATCAGAAACATGGATTTTGTCCCCTTATCGTTGCAAGCCTTCGCACATTTACCACAGCCGGTACACTTATCGTGATCGATATCATAAATGAAATAACCATCTTTCTCACCTGAGAAATTTCTTCGGGAAACGGCATCAAATGGGCATATTTTCTCGCCATCATTTACATTTTGATTGCATGCAATCTTATTATCTGAGATGTGACCGTGACAAACCACACAACAGGAACATTTTTTCTGATCGTTTACTGCCTTAACTGCTGATGGGGTACGCACACAAGCTGTTTCGCATTTCCCGCAATTGGTACATTTTGCGGGATCGATTTGCCAGACATATCTCGATCTGGGACCAGCAGTATCCTCATTCATATGCTGACCGATCACCCGGTAAGCGATTCCTCCGAGTGCCAATGCACAGGTAGCTTGACCGGCTTTTCGCAGAAAACTACGTCTATCTTGTTTCATTTTTATAGTCGTTAATACACAGTAATTAGTACAAAGCAGTTAGTCATGTATGCTAACTCGTTACGCTATTATAACAAACACCAGTTATATTTAAAATCTCAATATAATTTGTGTTAATCTGTGTAATCTGTGGTTAATATTATTTTATCAAATAAGGTTTCGGTTGCCAACTGGCTGGTTTCACAAAACCATTACTCAACATCCCTTCGGGTGATTTCTCTTTTGAAAGTGCTAATAAGGCATTTTGAAAACGCATTGCATCAGCTTTGGATATTTTGTTCATATCCAGAATGACAGAACACAATGGCATTTTTTCAGTTTCCCCAATAATTCGAAAATCATCTTCACTTGCGACATCTACCGCACAACTGGCACTCATCACATAATCAGAAACCAGGGCGACTTCAGCCTTATGATCCATTAGCTCATTTAAACATTCCAAACAACTGGCTTTATGGTAAACTATTCCCGGTTTCACACCGATACTGTCTAGTAAATTTAAAGGAGAATGGTATTTTTCATAGGCATCTTCCTGTCCGGCAACCAGGGTCTTGCCCCCTATGTCAGAGATGGATTTTAAAGATGAATTTTTATTAACAAGGAACACACCATTCAACCACTGATTGTCATACACGTCAAGTACATCTACAATTCTTTTATACTCGATTTTATGTTCCTGACTAAGCATAAATGCCGTCCATGGTTTGCAAATAAGGCCGTCGTGGGTTTTGACTTTTATTTGATCTTCCATTTCGTAAGATTCTATATAATACGTCAGTTGCAGATCAATATTAAAGCCTTTTTTTAATTGAGTTTGAAGCTCCTGATAGTCCCTCGAGGCAATATCATGGATACAGGCACATGCCGTTTTTTTACAATAGGTATCGTTCACTGCCAGATGTATGCTTAATGGCTTCTCAACACCGGATGGTTCACCACAACAAGGCCTGAAAGCCGTTTCTTCAAATCTGACTTCTGTTTCCTGTATTTTCTTATCGACACAGGAGGTAAATATGCCCAGGTACAAGGATAAAACCACGCCTATTTTTACGACTACTTTCATCTGTTTATAATTTGATTTCACTTTTAAGCTATAAAACGAACCATGGAGCTTTAGAGGCTATCATGCTTCGTTTCAAATCCCTTATTTTAATTAATCGAAACACATTTAACCATCCCTTTTTTACCTGAAGCCAGGTAGAGATTGTCTTTGCTGTCAACAATCATAGGAATGAAAGAACAACCCGTTACCAATTCCTCGATGCCCGCAATTTGCTTAGCTCCCTCTTTGCTATAAATTTTAATTCGGGTAGGATCTTTCTCTACGGTAACAATAGCCCCATTAGATAAACTGGCAACACTTACCGGATTACAACAGCCGTGAAAGTCGTTAAGTGATTTACCACGCTGACCAAAAGCAACCAGGTTTTTACCAGTGAAGTCGAATCCCTGAACTCTGAAGGCTCCCAGGTTGGCAACCAAAATTTCCTTTTTAGCATTCACCGAGAAATCAAGAATGCCACAACAAGGACGCATATCTTCAATAGTTGAGCCTGCTTTTCCGGTCTTTCTATCGAACATGGCGATTCTCTTATTCTGGAAATCTGAAACAATTAAGTTGTTATCAACCACTCTTGCTCCGGTAGCCGTAATTAAACCAGTTAATGTGAAATTATTTGTTAGTTCTCCTTTTGAAGTGAAAACCGAGCATTCAACTCCCATAGGAACCATGCGGTCATAAGATTTTCCTCTTACCTTTTTGCTTACTTTTTTCTGTAAGCTGCACATGATGTAGATATTGCTGGAATTGTCAACAGCAATTGAAGAAGGTGCTCCTTTTAGTTCGGGCTTGAAACTGTTCAAGACTTTTCCATTGGGATTTAGAATCTGTACGTTACCATCTTTTTGAAGTGCACAAATATTATTATTGGAGAATACGCTTAAATAAATCACATTCTTTAGGTCTTCACCCTTGAACTTCGCATCGACCTTATAGGATACATTGCTGGCATTCGCCATCATTTTATCACTCCCGACCTCAACTTCTTTCATCTGAGCAAGTTTCCCTTTTAGTCTGACAATAATCTGGTTTTTCTGTAATTCCGGATCAAGCTTATTCAGGATTTTCTCTGTCTCAAGAGCACTCTTCCCTGAAACCTGCTGAGATACAAGAACAGCAGTATGATGAGCTGTAGGATTTTGCTTTATGTACATCATGTTTACAGCCTCCTTCTTCACATTTAATTCTTCAAGCTGCTTTTCAAGTTCTAATTTTCTGGCATCTTTTATTTCAGGCTTGTAGAACTCTTCCATTATTTTGCCCGACGTCTCGTCTATATCCTTCATAAGCCCCTTATAGATTTGAAACTCGTCCTGAGCTTTGCTTCCGCTAATTTTGGCATTTCGGAAATCATTCACATTTCCGGTAAGCGTCATCTTAGCATTCTCAACATAGATCATACTATAGGCTCTGGTTTCGGCAACCTGCAAATAGGCTTGAGTTGGTACAGGATAATCGCCTTTTATCACAAACTTCCCCTCTTTGATGATTGCCGAATCCTGCTTTGGTCCAAGCTCTGAATAAGAAGATAGCATGATTTTACCATCAGTAATACCTTCTAATGTACCACTTAGAACAAATGGGGATTTTGTTTCTTTTGCTTTGTTACAGGCAAAAAAAACTGTAAGAATCAGTAAAAATGTTAGTGTTAGTTTAAATTGTCTCATCTTTTAGTTTTGTTAATTTGGGTTTGTCAATAATTACAGTCTTAGGCAAGAATGAATCAAACTTAAAATGGAACTTTCCACCTTGTCCTCTATATTTATATATAGTAAGAACCCTTAGAAACAATTATGGGTGAAAGAGCTATGCGTAAATAATATTAAAGAATGTTAATTTTGGGTAGAATGTTGGGATTGATTGACAAGCTCATATTTTAAATACCGCGGTGCGCTGCACCTTAGGTTTATAAAACCAATTACGTTCTACAAATGCTGCGCAGCCCTGCTGCTTGATTTAAAAATCCACAATATCAGAATAATGCAAATTAAGGTGCAGAGCACCACAGTATTTGTAGCAATTCAAAAGTAGCATTGAAATCAGGTGCAGCGCACCAAAGCCATCACCTTGATTTGTACGATTAATTCTTGTAATTTAACAGGAAAACACACAAAATGGCCAATACCTACACGCAGTGCTACTTACATCTGGTTTTTGCAGTAAAAAACCGTGATGCTCTCATTAGAAAAACCTGGAAAGAAAATCTTGAAAAATACATTACCGGTATTATTCAGGGAGAAGGCCATAAGCTACTTGCCATTAATTCAATGCCCGATCATATTCATATTTTCATAGGCTACAATCTCAATCAGCTTATTCCTGATCTTATTGAACAAATCAAAACTTCTTCAAACAAATGGATTAAAGAAAATAAATTCTCCAGGTTTAATTTTAGTTGGCAAAAAGGATATGGCTGCTTCACTCATTCCAATTCACAAATAAAGGCAGTGGTGAATTACATTTTACATCA
>Ga0209379_10000244_pt1 | contig 56020 bp, 43 predicted proteins | sample tdDd001_FD_187124 | JGI IMG/M metagenome (GOLD analysis project Ga0209379, IMG submission 187124) | Marine sediment microbial communities from the Atlantic coast under amendment with organic carbon and nitrate - tdDd00.1 (SPAdes)... | ecosystem: Environmental > Aquatic > Marine > Coastal >... | reverse complement strand
ATATGGATGATGCCAGATGGCTGGACTTTTAAAGATGGTGATTGGCCAAATATTGGTGAAATCGATATTATGGAACATGTAGGACATGACTTGGGAGTCATTCATGCTTCTGCCCATTCAAAGGATTACCAATGGCAAAAAGGAACTCAGCAAACTGATACGATTCATATATCTGATGTGTCAGAAAAATTTCATTCTTATATATGGGAATGGTCACCAGAGGTAATGAAAGCCTATGTGGATGACAAGCTTTATTTTGAGTATAAAAATGAAGGTCTGGGCGAATCTAAATGGCCATACATAAAACCCTTTTACCTGATTCTTAATGTTGCAGTGGGTGGTGCCTGGGGTAATCTAGAGGGGATTGATGCTAATGTATTTCCTCAAAGCATGGAAGTCGATTACGTTAGAATATACAAAAAAAAATAATCTCAATTATTACTGAATAAAGTCACAAATATCAAATGAAAGAGGCTTCGATGAACTTAAGATATAGTGTTTTTGTATCACTAATAGTGGCACTGGGTGGTTTCCTAATGGGATTCGATGCATCAGTGATTTCTGGGGTGGTGAAATTTATTGAACCTCAATTTGATCTAAGTAAGATTCAATTGGGATGGGCTGTGAGTTGTTTAACCCTAACGGCAACACTAGCCATGTTAATAGCAGGACCTCTGAGCGATAAATTCGGTCGAAGAACTATCCTTAAATATGCAGCTGTACTCTATTTTATTTCAGCAATAGGATCGGCGACTGCTTCCAGCTTTTGGTTTTTAATTCTGGCCAGAATGGTCGGAGGGTTTGGTGTTGGAGCGTCGCTGATTATTGCACCTATATATATTGCAGAGATTGCCCCACCAAAAATGAGGGGAACTATGGTCTCTTTTAATCAATTGAATATCGTATTGGGAATATCCGTCGCTTTTTTTACCAATTATATGATTTTGCAATTGGGTAAATCCAATACAGCTTGGGCAGAATTATTACAGTTTAATAATTACAACTGGCGTTGGATGTTAGGTTTGGAAGCCTTACCTGCCATCATATATTTTATATTTCTATTTTTCGTTCCTCGCAGTCCAAGATGGTTAGCCATGAATGGCCTGAGTCATGAGGCCTTGCAAGTCATGAAAAGATCAGTAGGCGAGAGTGAAGCGGTAAACCAATTAAAATCTATTATTCAAAGCATAAAAGTATCTCCTAAGAAAGAAAAGGTCTCGTTGAAAGAACTTTTTAAACCTTCCATGAAACTGGTTTTGTTAATTGGTATTGTCATTGCCGTTACTCAGCAAATTACCGGAATCAACTCTGTTTTCTTTTATGCACCCATGATTTTTGAACAAACGGGGATAGGTACCGATGCTTCGTTTTCTCAAGCCATTTGGGTGGGGCTGATAAATCTTGCATTCACTGTTATTGCTATTGGCCTGGTTGATCGTGTCGGAAGAAAACCCTTACTCATATTTGGATTGACAGGTATTGCAATCTCCATGTTAGTATTGTCCATTGGCTTTGGGCAGGCAAGCTATCAATTAAGTGAAAAAAATATTCAAGACTGTTCACCCTTTACTGAATCAGCAGATTTAATGCCCATGAAAAATGTGGTGTACAATAGTGATTTAGAATTTACTGAAGCACTAAAGAGTCATATTGGCGATATCAAATTTAAAGAACATCAAATGGATTTTATTGCTATGGCGATAGATATTAACCCATGGTTAGTCCTGATTGGTATTCTTGGCTTTGTTGCTTCTTTCGCTATTTCTATCGGACCCGTTATGTGGGTCTTGTTCTCCGAGTTGTTTCCAAATCGAATTAGAGGTCTTGCAATTTCATTCGTGGGACTAATCAATTCAGGAATCAGTTTTCTGGTTCAACTTGTGTTTCCCTGGGAACAGATGAATTTTGGGAATGCAACAACCTTTCTTATTTATGGCATTTTTGGTGCAGTAGGGCTTGTGTTTGTTGTTTTTATACTGCCAGAAACGAAAGGTAAATCATTGGAAGAGTTAGAGTTTATTCTTGTTAAAGAATAGCTAATACTAAATATAGAAATTGAAGTAGAATCAATTAATATTAAAATGAAGAAGAATAACATTTATTTGGGAGATACGAGTTTGAATTACAGCGGCGCTGAAGTTGAGGGGAAATTCGTTGAGCTACATAATGAAAAGTTTTACAAGATCAGTAATTCTGATCAAATGTCAGACTTCTTTATGAGTATAGTCAGTGATTCCGATCACTGGATGTTCATATCGAGTAACGGTTCTTTATCGGCTGGAAGAAAAGATAGGAACAATGCCTTGTTCCCTTATTATACTGTAGATAAAATTCACGATTATAGAGATAAAACGGGGAGTAAAACTATTGTTCTGGTTGAAAAAGGTGAGAAAACTCTTTTGTGGAAACCATTCTCTAATGGTCTTAGAAATATATACAAGATTGAAAGAAACTTGTACAAGAGTATTTATGGGAATAAGATCATTTTTGAAGAAGTGAATTTTGACTTAGGAATGAGTTTCCAATATGGCTGGAGCAATTCGGAGAAATTTGGTTTTGTAAAAACATCAAAGATTTCCAACCATAGTGATAAATCTGTAAAGTTCGAGATTATTGACGGTATTGAAAACATCCTACCTAGTGGTGTTGATTACGATTTTCAGAATGAATACAGTAATTTATTAGATGCCTATAAAAAGAATGAACTGCTGGAGGAAAGTGGTCTTGGATTATATATGTTGAGCTCGATTCCTGTTGATAGAGCAGAACCTAGTGAATCCTTAAAAACCTCTACGGTTTGGTCCTATGGATTGGAGGGGAGCAAAATTCTCTTGTCGGCTAAACAAGTTGATCGTTTTAAACAAGGATATCCTGTTGAAACTGAAATAGACATCAGAGCTGCTAAAGGTGCCTATTTTTTGAATTCGGTGCTTGAATTGGGGCAAAATGAATCTAGAGAATGGATGATTATTACAGAACTAAATCAAGATAGCGTAGCTGTTGCCGATTTGAATAATTTTATCAAAACCGAAAAGAATATTGCTGACTTAATAGCAGAAGATATTGCTTTAGGGACATCGAATTTGATTAAAATTGTTGCAGATGCTGATGGTTTGCAAATGGGAAATGATGACTTGAGTTATGCTCGTCATTTTTCAAATACCCTTTTCAATGTGATGCGAGGTGGTATTTTTGTCGATAATTACCTTGTCGACTCATCTGATTTTAAATTATTTGTTCAGCAGACTAATAAAACAATAGCAAAGCAATACCAAGAGTGGATTGATCAATTACCCAAAGAGATTGGTTATTCAGATTTGAATCAATTAGCTGAGAGAATGGGTGATTCTGATTTGATTAGAATCTGTTACGAGTACCTGCCTTTAACCTTCAGTAGAAGACATGGTGACCCGAGTCGTCCTTGGAATCAGTTTGCTATTGAAACAAAAAATGAAGATGGTTCTCCACAGTTGAATTATCAGGGAAACTGGCGTGATATTTTCCAAAACTGGGAAGCTCTTGGGCTTTCATATCCTGAATTTTTGGAAGGCATGATTAGCAAGTTTGTTAACGCTTCAACCGCCGATGGTTATAATCCGTACCGAATTACAAGAGAAGGAATTGACTGGGAATGTCCGGATCCAAATGACCCATGGGCATATATAGGGTATTGGGGCGATCATCAGATCATTTATCTTCAAAAATTCTTGGAGTTATCCAATGAATACCATCCTGGAAGATTGGAGAATCTACTTACCAAAGAGAATTTTGTCTATGCCAATGTCCCTTATCGAATTAAGTCTTATCAGGATATCGTAAGGAATCCACAAGACACCATCGAATTCGATTATGAATTGAACAATCAAATTGTTGGTTTGGTTAATGAGATCGGTGCTGATGCACGATTGCTTCCGAATGGGGACAAAGGTCTTTATAAGGTTAATTTAACCGAAAAGATTCTGGTAACACTTTTGACGAAACTAAGCAATTTTATTCCTGAAGCTGGAATTTGGTTAAACACCCAGCGTCCAGAATGGAATGATGCCAATAATGCTTTGGTAGGAAATGGTGTGTCTATGGTTACTTTGTGTTACCTGAGACGATTCCTGAAGTTCTGGTCCGCGAAATTTTCTGAGATTTCATTGGAGGAAGTTCACATTTCAGAGGAAGTCAAAACGCTAATGGATTCTATATTTAGTCTGTTTGTAGAAAATGCAGCTCTGTTGGAAAGTGGATTTTCAGATGAAGACAGACGTCGTTTTGCCGATGTTTTGGGAGAAGCTGGAACCCAATACCGAAATGGAATTTATGAAGATTCTTTTTCTGGTTTGAAAGAAACAGTTAAGGTGAATGAATTGCTTGATTTCACCGATCTGGCATTGATCTATATGGATCAGTCTATAAAAGTGAACAAACGTGAGGATGGACTTTATCATGCTTATAACCTTATTTCTTTTGAAGAAAAGTCTGTTTCAGTTCGATACTTATACGAAATGCTTGAAGGTCAAGTGGCCGTTTTAAGTTCAGGTTATTTAAATGCTGCTGATAGTTTTGAAGTATTGAATAGTTTAAAAGGAAGTGACCTGTTTAGAAGCGATCAGTACAGTTATTTCTTATATCCAAACAGGCAATTACCACGTTTTATCGAGAAAAATAACATACCGGAGAATCGGGTTAAAGAATCTCGGTTATTGAGTGCTCTGCTGGTTGATACAGAGAGCTCAATTCTTAGTGTTGACGATTTGGGCGGGTATCACTTTAACGGTACATTCCGAAATGCAGAAGTCTTGAGAAATGCTCTTGACAACTTAGATGCTGATAAATATGCAGAATTGATTAAAGAAGAGAAAGAGATTGTGTTGGATATTTTCGAAGAGATGTTTGATCATCAGTCTTTCACGGGGCGTTCTGGTACTTTTTACGGGTTTGAAGGTTTAGGTAGTATCTACTGGCATATGGTTTCTAAATTATTGCTAGCTGTACAAGAAACTTATTTTGATGCTATTCAGGAAGGAGCGACACCAGTTGTTTTAGGGAAGATTAAGGATCATTATTTTGAAATTAAGGCTGGTATTGGATTGTATAAATCACCAGAATTATATGGCGCTTTCCCTACTGATGCTTATTCTCATACACCCTCTACAGCTGGAGCACAGCAACCAGGTATGACTGGGCAGGTGAAAGAGGATTTTATTTCAAGAATGGGAGAACTGGGTATTCATGTTGTTAATGGCGAAATTGTATTTAACACCTCTCTGTTAAATGAACAGGAAATATTGCAGAAGGCAGAATGTTTTATTTACTACGATGTACAAAATAAGAAGAAACAACTTGATCTTACTGCGGGACAGTTGGGATTTACCTTTTGTAAAGTTCCAGTTGTATACCGATCAGCCGAAAGCAATCAAATAACAATCCTATTTAAAAATGGTGAAACCAAAGTTATTCCAACACATGTTATTGATGTTGAGACAAGTGCCTTGATATTTAACCGAGGTGGTGAAGTTGAAAGGATTGATTTATCAATCACGAAGAATTAATAAAATACAGTATCTGTATAAACACGCATTATACTCTCGCTTATACAGATACTGCTAACCATTAAAGCCTATACCTATGTCTGTACGCAGTGAATATTTAATGTCTCTAGCTGGAACTGATCTTTTTAGCAAAACGAAAGCTGAATTATTAGCTCTTTATAATCAAATGTTGAATGATGGAATGCATGGGCTTTGTTTCAGCCCCTATCTTGAAGATCAAGAACCAGGCTCGCAAATAAGTGAGGAGCAAATAAAACGAAGAATTGAAATTATTAAACCTCATACCCAATGGGTGAGATCGTTTTCCTGTACAGAAGGGAATGAGTTGATACCTAAAATAGCCAAAGCTAATGGGATGAAAACACTGGTTGGAGCTTGGCTGGGTAAATACAAGAGTATTAATGAGCTGGAAATTGAGGGGCTTATTGAAGTTGCGAAAGCTGGAGATGCTGATATTGTTGCTGTAGGTAATGAAGTCTTGTACCGTGAGGATTTAACTGAAGACGAACTTTTGGACTATATCTACAGGGTAAAAAAAGCGCTTCCTGGAATTCAGGTTGGCTATGTTGATGCCTACTACGAATTTGGCAATCGTCCAAGAATTGCTGACGCCTGTGATGTGATACTTGCCAATTGCTACCCATTCTGGGAAGGTTGTAGCTTGGACCATTCTTACCTCTATATGAAAGATATGTACAATCGCGCTCTTCAGGCTGGTAAGGGGAAAAAAGTAATCATTACAGAGACTGGCTGGCCTAATGTTGGTGAAAAATTTCACGGAGCTGAACCTTCTGAAGAAAATGCCCTTAAATATTTTATCAATACTCAATTATGGTCTAAGAAAGAGGCTATTGATATTTTCTATTTTTCATCTTTCGACGAGACATGGAAAACCGATGACGAGGGTGATGTTGGAGCCTATTGGGGAATTTGGAATAAGGATGAGAAGCCAAAATTCAAACCATCAGTTGAATTGCAATCATAAGCTAAGCACACACACATTAGTAAAGTATGAAGATTAAAGAACAATTAAATATAGAACCCGGAAGAGCGATCTGCTATTCAGGGTTCAGAGAAGGACAAAGTCCGGAGTCAGGCATATTCCCAACTTATGAAGAAATAAAAGAGGATTTATTTATTCTACAAGATCATTGGAAGTACCTGCGCTTATACGATTGCGACGAGCATACGGATACCGTTCTGGATGTCATTCAGAAGGAAAATCTTGATTTTAAGGTTATGCTTGGAGCCTACATTGGAGCCGAGATGAATAATTTTGGTTGCCCATGGGGAGAATTTTATTCTGAAGAGGAGTTGGCTGAAAACAAGGCCAGAAATTTGAATCAAATTAAGAAGCTGATTCAATTGGCAAACGCATATCCTGATATTATTTTCTCTTTGTCTGCAGGAAACGAAGCTTTGGTTCACTGGACTGATCATTACGTGCCGATTCAGGATGTGATTAAGTATGTTCGGTTAATTAAAATGGGAACCAAACAACCTGTTACTTTTTGCGAGAACTATGTGCCCTGGCAGGAAAAGTTACATGATTTAGTCGAGGAAGTTGATTTCATTTCCATACATACTTACCCCGTTTGGGAATATAAAAATATTCATGAGGCTTTGGAGTATACCAAACAAAATTATTACAGCGTTGCAGACAGATACCCTCATAAACCTGTTGTTATTACTGAAGCTGGCTGGGCAACCAATTCTAATGGTAGAGGGATTGATCCTCATAATGTCAGTGAAGATTTACAGGCCATTTATTTTGAAGACCTAATGACGTGGACAGATAAGGAAGGGATTCTTACTTTTTATTTTGAAGCTTTCGATGAGTCTTGGAAAGGATCAAATGAACCTTTAGAACCTGAAAAACACTGGGGTCTATTTAATATAGACCGAGAGCCAAAGAAACTCATGCAACAACTGGAAATCAGCATGGTATGTGAATTCTTAATTGAAGAATAAGAAAATTGTACTATCGAAACAAAACGAACTTAACACCTAAAATCTAACTCATGATTCGACATCAACATATCAATATGAGAAAAGCTAATCTGGCACTTTTTATCTTATTTTCATGTAGCCTTATTTGCTGCAAGCAAAATGGCAAGCCTAAACAAGCCACAACAAACAAAGTAGAACCAGAGATGAAAGCGATTAAGCAAAGTAAAGATGATTTGTTGAATGGGGTTTCAAGAGCTATTTGTTATTCGGGCTTTCGAACAGGTCAACATCCAGACAGAGGAGAAGGTGCTATAAATCCTACAGATGAACAGGTTCTTGAGGATTTGAAGATTATTTCTCGTGATTCACTTTTCAATTTGATTCGACTGTATGATTCTGGAGAGAATTCTGAGGCTGTATTGAGAATAATCAAAGAAAATAAGCTTGAGATTAAAGTGATGTTAGGTGTTTGGTTAAAAGCAGAGCTAAGTGCTCATGAGACTTGTAGCTGGTTGACTGAACCAATTGCTCAGGAAGTACTGGACAAGAACAGTATAGTAAATCAGAAAGAAATTAAAAAAGGAATTCAGTTAGCAAATCAATATTCAGAACTAGTTGTTGCTGTTAATGTTGGTAATGAAGCATTAGTTGATTGGAATGACCACAAAGTAGATACAGATTCAATTATTTCCTATGTGAAACAAGTACAAGTAGCTATTGAACAACCTGTTACTGTTGCAGATAATTACGAGTGGTGGGCTGCGAAAGGTGAAAAATTAGCTAAGGCTGTCGATTTTATCTCCATTCATGTTTATCCGGTTTGGGAAGGTAAGGATATTGATGAGGCCATGTCTTATACGATTGAAAATGTACAGAAAGTTCGTAATGCACTCCCTGATAGTAAGATCGTGATTACTGAAGCTGGTTGGGCGACTGTAGCTTCAGAATTTGGAGAGCGTGCAAGTGAAGATAAACAGACTAGGTATTATGAAGAACTGATGACGTGGACAAAAGAAATGAATATCACCACTTTCTTTTTTGAAGCTTTCGATGAGGATTGGAAAGGAGAAACGGCAAATCCTTTAGGAGCTGAAAAGCACTGGGGGTTATTCACAGTCGATCGCAAGCCAAAGAAGCTTATGCAGAAGATGTTCCCTCATTAAGAAGCTAACATCATTACATGTCCCTAATTCATAACTCATAATTACTAATTCATTAAGTATGACACATTATAAAACAGCAAAGGAAGATATTGTCCCTTTTGGACAAAAATTAGCATTTGGATCAGGACATTTGGCCAATCAGTTGTTTCCTGCAGCTTTGGGCGTGTTTATGGTTGTTTTAGTCATGTCTTTGGGAATGAATCCTGTTCTCGCAGGTTTATTAGGTGCATTACCCAGACTACTTGATGCTTTAACGGATCCTGTTATGGGATTTATATCGGATAATACGAAGTCGAAATGGGGGAGACGAAAGCCCTATATTTTACTTGGAAGTGTGATAACGGGTATTGCTTTTATGGTGATGTGGCAGTTGAATCCAGAAGATTCACAAACCTATAATTTCTTCTATTTCTTAGTGATATCTATTTTCTTTTATATCGGATACACGATTTTTGCTACACCTTTAATTGGTTTAGGATATGAAATGACCCCGGATTATAATGAACGCACTCGATTAATGGCTGTTTCGCAATGGATGGGACAGGTAGCATGGATGATTGCGCCTTGGTTTTGGGTTATTATTTACGATCCTTCCATTTTTGAATCAGCACCCGAAGGCGCACGGATTTTATCGATTTGGGTAGGAGCCATTTGTATGGTACTAGGTATTTTACCGGCTTTGTTCAATAAAGAATTGATATTGCCGGAAAATACGAAGCAGGCCAATTTGTCAATGAAAGAATTAGCAGCCAACACCAAGGAATTTTTGAGAGGTATAAAGCTTACAATCAAAAATAAACCATTTATGAAACTTTGTGGTGCGACATTTTTCATATTTAATGGATTTCAAACAGTCGCACAGTTCGCCATGTTCATTATAGTCTACTATCTTTTTAATGGAGATAAGGTTGGCGCAGGATCCTGGCCTGCCTGGTTTGGGACTATAAGTGCTATGGCTACTGCTTTCCTTGTTATTCCTGTTGTGACCAAAATATCAGAAAAGGTAGGTAAGAAAAATGCTTTTGTTTTAGCAACACTAATTTCCATTATTGGTTATGCTCTAAAATGGTGGGGATTCAATCCTGATAATCCATGGTTGATGTTTATGCCAATTCCATTTTTGTCTTTTGGGATTGGAGGCTTATTTACCCTTATGATGTCGATGACTGCTGATGTTTGTGACTTGGATGAACTGAACAATGGAGAGCGTCGTGAAGGCATGTTTGGTGCTGTGTATTGGTGGATGGTGAAACTTGGAACAGCCTTGGCATTATTGACCAGTGGGATTGTCTTACAAGCAGTTGGTTTTAATGAAGCCATAGATCAACAAAGTGCTGAAACACTTACCAACTTAAGGCTTGCTGATATTGTTATTCCTATTTTGACTGCAGTAATGGCTATTCTTATTGTCTGGAAATATGATATAACAGAGACTAAAGCTCATGAAATTAGAGAAGCTTTGATTGCAAGACGTGGTAAAGCTAAGCATGAGGGACAAGAAGACAAAAATGAAAATATTGCGGAAGAAGTTGTTCCGTCAACCCTTAAGTTGTAGTAGGGACTTCTGAGATCTGATTTTTAAATTAATATGATAATTATAAACATATGAAACGAGCGTGAACATAGCTTTCTCACACAGGGAAATGATTATTAAGCGACTTCCATATGACCAAAACTTGAAATTATAAACATATGAAAATATTCAAATACCTCTTATCTGTTTTTCTCATGGCAAATTTGTTGGGGTGCACAGCACAGCAAAATAATTTGACGGTGGATGTCTATGAAACGTCTTCAAATGGCAATAAGCTCAAAAAAATGAGCGAATTTACATCTGCAGTAGATGCTGTTGCCATCCAGTTATTACCTGATGAAAAATATCAAACAATTACCGGCTTTGGTGGGTCTTTTACTGAATCATCGGCCTATTTGCTAAATCAGCTTAGTAAGAAAAATCGTCATTTGATTTTAGACGCATACTTTGGTTCTGAAGGAGCTAAATACTCACTAACTCGCACACATATCAATTCTTGTGATTTCTCATTGAGTAACTATTCTTACGCTCCTGTAGAAGGAGATATGGCTTTGGATAACTTTTCAATTGAAGAAGACAGAGATGATATTATTCCAATGATTAAGGAAGCAATGGCCATTTCTGAAGAGGGATTTAAAATTCTTTCATCACCATGGACAGCACCACCTTGGATGAAGGACAATAAAGATTGGAAAGGTGGTAGATTATTGCCTGAATACTATGATACCTGGGCGCTATTTTTCTCAAAATATATTGATGCTTATAAAAACGAGGGGATCGACATTTGGGGATTAACTGTAGAGAATGAGCCTTTGGGAAATAACAGCAACTGGGAGAGTATGCATTATACACCAGAAGAAATGGTGGAATTTGTAGGCAAACATCTGGGACCAAAATTAAGTGCTGATAATCATGATGTGAAGCTTTTAGGATACGATCAGAACAGAGATGAGCTTAAAGAGTGGGCAGATATCATGTACAAGGATGAGGAATCAGCAAAATATTTTGATGGAATGGCAATCCACTGGTATGCCAGTACCTACGATTATATGCCTGATGTTTTACAATATACGCATGATAAAGCACTGAATAAACTAATGATTCAGTCGGAAGCTTGTGTTGATGCAGAAGTGCCACATTGGAATGATGATGCCTGGTATTGGTCTAAAGAGGCAACTGATTGGGGCTGGGATTGGGCTCCTGATGATCAGAAACATCTTCACCCTCAATACGTGCCAGTATATCGTTATGCAAGAGACATTATTGGTTGTTTAAACAACTGGGTACAAGGATGGGTTGACTGGAATATGGTGTTAGATCGACAAGGTGGACCCAACTGGGCCAACAACTGGTGTTTGGCACCTGTAATTGTAGATCCTGAAAAAGATGAGGTGTATTTTACTCCAATGTATTACACTTTGGCACATTTTAGCAAATACATTAGACCAGGTGCCGTTCGTATCGGATTTGAAAATTCAGATAAGGATCTTATGGTGACAGCGGCACAGAATCCTGATGGATCTATAGCTGTAGTTATTTTGAATATGAACCTTGAGTCAAAAAATATGAAACTTTCATTGGGTGATCGTTTTGTAGATATACAGATTAGTGCACAAGCAATTCAGACGGTAGTCATACCATCTTAAATCTTAGAATATGATTAAAACTATTTTAGTTTTTATGAGTTTGATTTTAGCGATCTTTCAGACTGAGAACCTTCAAACGGATACCGTTTGCATAAAGGGAAGGCATATTCTTGTTAACGATTCTGTTTATACGATTAAAGGGATATGTTATCATCCAGTACCCAAAGGAAGCAATAATAGAAGCTTCGGTAATTTGTCTGAAGACCTGGCTTTAATGCTTGAGGCTGGAATAAACACCATTCGGGTTTATGCTCCCATAACAGATGTGTCTGTTCTTGATGAGATAAATGAGGCCGGACTCAAAGTGATTATAGGCTTTGGCTACGACCAAGATGGGAAGTATGATATTCTTTCAGGGACTTTTATTAATTACGTAAACACCTACAAGAATCATAAAGCCATTCTTCTTTGGGAATTGGGTAATGAATACAACTATCATCCCGAGTGGTTTGGTGGTGATATGAAGAATTGGTACACTGCTTTAAATAATGCAGCCATGCAAATTCATCAGCAAGATCCTTCTCACCCTGTTACTACCGCACATGGTGAATTGCCCGATTCATTAGCGCTATCGATCTGTTCAAATATCGATGTCTGGGGAATGAATGTCTATCGTTGGGATAATCCGGAAGAGATTTTTTCACAATGGGCTATTCTTAGTGATAAACCTATGTATTTATCAGAAGCTGGAGCCGATAGTTATATGACGATTTCAAAGAATGGTTATGAGAAAGGTGCAAATGAATTAGCTCAGGCAAATGCAACTAAAAAGATACTGGGATCGATTTTTAATCATCAGGAAATTTGTTCGGGCGTTACTCTTTTCGCTTTTGTTGATGAGCTATGGAAAGCTGGGAATAATAATACATTGGATATTGGTGGATGGGCACCCAACAGTGGTGGTGTCCCATATGATGGTGCACCCAATGAGGAGTATTGGGGGATTGTTGATATTGAAAGAAATAAGAAACAGGTATTCAGTGTTGTCAAAGAAAAGTATACCAACTGGCCTAAGTCGAATTAGTTAATATTCAAAGCCTGTATATATGAAAAAAATGATCTTAGGTCTAATGATATGCTTACCATTTGTAAGCATTGCTCAGCATAAAGAAAAAACGAATATGTCACATATCTTAAAAAACAAGAATCTTGAAATTCATATCAACTTTCCATTGGGAAGTTATAAGTTCTCTCGCTTCGATTGGACAGGTAAAATTACAGTGGTGAAATTTAAAGGTGTAGATGTTGCTGGAAATGAAAGGTTAAATTGTGATAATGATAACTGCTTTGGTAAAGGCTTCTACAATGAATTTGGGATTGAAACACCAGTAGGCTTTGATGAATGTGAGGAAGGAGAGTGGTTTCATAAGATAGGAGTCGGCTTATTAAAAAAAGAGGGTGACTCATACAGTTTTAGCAAAGATTATGAAATTCAACCTGCAGATTTTAAAGTAATGGCTGAAACAAACAAACTAGTTGTTGTGTGTAAGTCTCAAAGCATTAACGCTTATTCATATGTTCTGAAGAAAGAAATTAAACTATTGGGAAACGGTTTTGTCATTAAATATCAATTACACAATACGGGGGATAAAACCATTTCGACCAATGAATACAACCACAATTTTTTAGCCATCAATAAAGATTTAATAGGTTCTAATTACATTTTAAAATTTCCATTCAAGATTAAACCCGAATTGTTTGGAGCTGCTGTTAATCCAGAAGGAATCGTTGAAGTTGGAGATCATAAAATCACCTTCAATAATACCCCTGAAGAACAGTTCTTTTTTAGCGATCTTTCAGGAGGTGAGAATGTTGATGCAATATGGGAATTGGTCAATACAAAAAGCAAGATTGGCATTAGAGAAACAGGAAGTTTTAAAACAAACAAAGTCAACCTTTGGGGATGGAAACATGTTGTAAGTCCTGAGTTATTTTTTGATATTGACCTTAAACCTGGAGAAAAGACTGAATGGTCAAGAACTTATCACCTGCTCGATATAGATTAATGATTTGTTTTTTTTTTACGTGTAGGATAGGAATAGAGGAAGATCCGCATCATGAAAAAGCCGTTAATAAAATCAAATGTCTGGAGCGTTAAGAAACTTCGGCTGTTTGAGGACGTTAGCCCCGAAGTATGAGGGACTAAAAGGACGAGTTCCTAAGTTTTAGTGGAATACTTTGATTTTTAGGTCTTTTTAATGCCGCGGTGGCCTTTTGCCTACTTTTGGGCAATCAAAAGTAGGAGCCTAAACGGCTTGAATTTAAATAAGCAATTGAAAAACGTATAGCAATGACTAAAATAGAGTCAAAATTATCTTTGAAGGAAAAAGTAGGTTATAGTTTAGGAGATACCGCTTCTCATTTTGTATGGGATATGGTGGGCTTCTGGATACTGATCTTTTATACAGACACCTTTGGTATTTCTGCAGCAGCGGCAGGTACAATCATGCTAATCGCTCGATTTTGGGATATGTTTAGTGACCCAATCATGGGAATTATTGCAGACCGTACAAAAACTCGCTGGGGAAAATTCAGACCCTATATTTTGTGGCTGGCTTTACCCTATAGTGTTTTGGCTGTCTTAACTTTTACGACTCCCGATCTCGGTTCAACTGGAAAGGTAATTTATGCTGGTGTGACTTATTTTTTATTGATGACTGTGTTTACGGCCATTAATTTACCCTATTCATCTTTAGGAGCCGTCATGACTTCTGATTCTTACGAGAGGGCAGGTTTAAATTCCTATCGTTTTATATTTGCCTTTATTGGTCAATTCATCGTTTCGGGTACAGCTCTTTATTTGGCTCATTATTTTGGACAAGGTGATAATGCGAAGGGCTATCAGTATACCTTGATATTGTTTTCTATTATCAGTTTTGCACTTTTCATGATCACCTTTAAGACAACTAAGGAGAGAGTGCAACCACCTAAAGAGCAAAAAGAGAACTTAAAAGAAGATTTCAAAAATTTATTTAAAAATAAACCTTGGGTCATTCTGTTTTTTGTAGGAATTATCTCATTTATCATGTTTGCAATGCAGAATTTATCCATTGCTTACTATTTCAAATACTATATAGGAAATGAAGAAAATGTTCAATTGTTTAATGTGATCGGAACTGTTGCTCTAATCGTTGCAATACCTTTCTCAAAACCATTGGCAAAACGCTTCGGCAAACGTAATGTTTTCTTGGCTAGTTCATTACTGTCGGGCTTTTTCTTCATCTGCCTATATCTTCCGGGTGCTGGTAATATGACGATGATCTATATCCTTAATATTCTGGCAAAGATGGCTTATGCTCCTGCAGTGCCTTTACTTTGGACTATGCTTGCCGATACAGCCGATTACTCGGAGTGGAAAACTGGAAGAAGATCTACCGGCTTGGTATTTTCAGCAGCAACATTTGCGCAAAAGGCAGGATGGGGAATTGGTGGTGCTTTGGCAGGATGGATGCTTGCTATTTTCAAATTTACGCCCAATGTAGAACAAACAGAAACTGCCATAACAGGAATTAAATTGATGATTTCAGTGATCCCAGGTATTCTATACATGTCTTGTGCGCTCCTGTTGTATTTCTATACCATCGATCATAACACGTGCGTCATCATGAAATCGGATTTAGATGGTCGGAGGTCCGCCGAAACTGAGGCTTAAGGCTTTATTGGAAAAGAATTTTGTAATAAAATTGCTTGATTAGCCATTTTAAACACAGCTTAAGAAGCAGGGAAACCTAGTTCTCAACCAAAATATTTTAAGATTCAAAATATGACTAGTTAGTCGATAGCGCCTCTGTTGTGTCCCTCATACTTCATGCGCTATTTTCAACTAGTAATGTGGAATTAAGTTTAGAATGTGATGAGCGATTTAGTTTAACTAGATATTTAATTTGTAATGAGAAAAAGACTTCCTATTATTCTACTTTTGGTCATATTGAATGTGATTCAGTTGCTTGCACAAGTAGAACACAACACAATTGATAATAAGATTGAAGAAATAATTAAGCAACTAAGTTTAAAGGAGAAAATAGATATGTGTCACGCACAATCGAAATTTAGTTCTCCGGGTGTGCCTCGTTTGGGAATTCCAGAAATATGGATGTCTGATGGGCCACATGGTGTGCGTGCAGAAATTGCCTGGGATACCTGGGATCATGCGGGTTGGTCTAATGATTCTTGTACCGCTTTCCCAGCCTTAACTTGTTTGGCTGCTACCTTTAATCCGCAATTGTCATACAAATACGGAAAGGCCATAGGCGAAGAGGCCAGATACAGAAAGAAAGATATCCTTTTAGGACCTGGAGTTAACATTTATCGTACACCACTTAATGGTCGCAATTTTGAATATATGGGAGAGGATCCTTATTTGGCTTCCAAGCTAGTTGTTCCTTATATCAAAGGCGTGCAGGAAAATGGTGTGGCGGCTTGTGTAAAGCACTATATTCTAAATAACCAAGAGCACTGGAGAGATCATATCAATGTAAAACTTAGCGACAGAGCTTTATATGAAATTTATCTGCCTGCTTTTAAAGCTGCAGTTCTCGAAGGAGAGGTGTGGTCAATTATGGGTGCTTATAATAAAATGAGAGGGCAGTTTTGTTGTCACAACGAACTTTTGGTAAACAAGATATTAAAGGACGATTGGGCCTTCGAAGGTGTTTTGGTTACTGATTGGGGAGCAACTCATGATACAAAAGAGGCAGCAATATACGGTTTGGATATTGAAATGGGAACTGGAACAGATGGACTGACTTCATCGTCGAAAAATGCTTACGACAATTATTATTTAGCGAACCCATTTCTAGAGCTATTAAAAAGCGGAGAAATAGATGAATCTGTCGTTGATGATAAGGTAAGACGTATTCTTCGCCTAATGTTTCGCACCAATATGGATAAAAATCGTCCTTATGGTAAGATGACCAATCAGCAACATTTTGATGTGGCTCGTGAAATTGCAGCAGAAGGGATTGTTTTATTGAAGAATGATAAGGCGTTTTTTCCAATAGATCCAGATACAAAACAGACTATTGCTGTCATTGGTGAGAATGCGACTCGTAGCATGACAGTTGGAGGTGGTTCATCAGAACTCAAAACAAAGCATGAAATATCCCCTCTGAATGGGATTCAGAAACGTTTTAAAAATGCTAGAATTGTTCATGCCATGGGCTATGCATCGGGACCATCGGTCTACGGACGAGTATTGCCAACAAGTCTAAATGCGGATTCATTAAAACGTGCAGCAATAGAAGTTGCAGAGGAAGCAGACATTGTCCTTTTCGTAGGAGGTTTGAATAAAAGTCACCATCAGGATTGTGAAGGTGATGATCGCAAGCAGTTTGAATTGCCTTTTGGCCAGGATGATTTATTGAATGAAATTCTGAAGGTGAACAAAAACACAGCAGTTGTCATGGTTAGTGGTAATGCGGTTGAAATGCCATGGATTTCGAAGGTGAAAGCACTTATTCAAGCTTGGTACTTGGGTAGTGAGGCAGGTCACGCTATTGCCGATGTTCTTTCAGGAGATGTGAATCCATCAGGGAAACTGCCTTTTTCTTTTCCTGTTAAGCTTGAAGACAATGGTGCTCATTCATTTGGAGATATTTCTTATCCAGGCGATGGTATCAATCAAGAATATAAAGAAGATATATTAGTTGGTTACCGTTGGCACGATACGAAAAAAATTAAACCCTTATTCGCATTTGGATATGGTATGTCTTATACCACCTTTAAAATGATGAATGCAAAAACGGATAAGTCAACCTATAAAAATGGAGAAGTGATTAAAGTCTCATGTGAGATTAAAAACACAGGGGAAACAAAGGGCGCTGAAGTGATTCAGGTTTATGCCAACGATGTTGAAGCATCGGTTTTAAGACCACTAAAAGAGCTTAAAGCTTTTAATAAAGTGATGCTAAATGCAGGGGAGGTCCAAACGGTCACCTTCGAAATTCCTGTTAATGATCTGGCTTTCTTCGATAACTCAATAATGGATTGGAATCTGGAATCAGGACAATTTAAATTGATGGTGGGAACGTCTTCTTGTGATATAAAAAAAGTACTTCAGTTTAAAGTTCAAAACTAATTGAAGATGACTGTTTATTTAGGTTAAAGAGAGATGAGTATTTAGTTCTTGTCATTAATTTTTAAAAAATCTGAATGAATTTAAATCTTCAAAATAAGGTGTATAAAAAAAGAGAGTTTCAAATTAATGAAACTCTCTTTTTTTTGCGGAGAGAGAGGGATTCGAACCTCTTATCTGCTCAATATTTGTTTCTATGTAGTATGTAGATAAATAAAGGCTTTTGGAGGTTTTGTTATCTTTTAACTTACTTCAGAATTGAATATAAATACAATTTTACTTTCCCCTTTGTTTTCCCCTTTGTATATTTGAGGTAAAATTATTGACTATGTATTTTTTTCTAAAAGAACGAAACTCCGATAAAGCTACATTAATTTATTTGATCTACTACCTTAAGAATGAAGGTGAAAATTTCAAGTATTCAACAGGGCAAAAAGTGCATCCTGATGATTGGAATTTTGGAGATCGAATACCAAAGTCGAAACGTGGAGCTGGTGGTGTAATATCTAAACATATTTCATCTGTACTTTCTAAGTTTTCAGATCATCTTGGTGATATGATAAAGGAATGTGAAAGGGAAAATAAGCCTTTGCGTAAGGAGTGGTTAAAAAACTCATTTGATCAAAAATTTAAGCATACAGTTAAAAAGCGAGAAGATAAAGGAGTTGTAATCGCTGTTCAGGATTTTATTGATACTAAGAATAAGTCTAAAGGGCAATCCAAGTCATGGAATCAGAAGTATTCTAATTTGAAAAAGAAATTAGAGTATTTCGAGGAGCATAAAAGACGTAAGATTATTTTTGAAGATATCAATCAGGATTGGCTTGATGAGTATTGTGGATACTTAAGAACTATTAAAAGGAAGCCTTTTAAACCTCATAATGATAACACACTTCATAGAAATATCAATTTTTTGTTTACGTTTTTGATATGGTCTGAAGAAAAATATCATAAGATTAATCTAAACAAAATTAAGAATGAGGTTAAGAAATACCAGCCTGATGATGTGTTTCTGACTTCGGATGAAGTAAAGCGATTAGAGGAAATTCAACTGCCAAGAAAAGCCTTGGAAAGAGCTCGCGATTTGTTTTTAATTGGTGTGTACTCAGGCCAAAGGTTTTCTGACTATTCAGTATTCGAAAAAGCGGATGTAATGGGGGATATGATAATTAAAAAAGCTGAGAAAACAGAGAGTGAATCATTTATACCTTTGCACTTAAAGCTCGAAAGATTACTCGATAAATATGATTGGAATTTACCAAGTATAACAAGTCAAAAATTCAATCCTCATATTCAAGAGATTTGTGAAATTGCGGAAATTAATGAACAGATAAAAGAAACTATTTATAGAGGAGCAAAAAAGGAAATTATTTACAAAGCTAAAGCTAAAATGGTATCTAGTCATACAGCTAGACGTACATTTATAACCTTGTCATCAGAAAGAGGTATGCCCGATCATATAATAATGAAAATAACAGGTATAAAAGACCCTAAAACATTATTGAAATATAAGAAAACCTCTCAGCAATCTGTCATTGATTCGATGAATAAGTATTGGAGTTAATTAGATTAATGAGTTCGCCAGAGATCTCTAAGTAAGTTCTCAAAGCCTTAATTAATAACAAGTTACGGTTTTGTTGTTTTTTAATGTTGCCGTTTTCTTTTTTTATTCTCAAAGAAATTAAAAGTGGACGGTTGAAAATATATGTATGTACAGGGAGATAGTTTACAGTTGAACAAGTCACATAGTCGACACTATGTTGTCTTTAATAAGCGAAATTTAAGAATGTGAAGTGGAAGCAGAACAAGTATTTGAACAACATTGTAGAACAGGATCATCGTAATATCAAAAGAATAATAACAATCAGTTTTTGACTATATTTGAAGAAAGGGTCAGACTATAAGTCTAACCCTTGAAATTTTAACTTACACACTTTGCTGGTAGTGTCACAATCTCATGATAAACGATGTGACTTCCAGATTAAAGATACGAGTAGAAGAGCGTAAAAATAAAGTGCATCCCAAATCATTTACAACTCGATAAAGCAATTCGATTTAATACACGAGTTCAACTCAGAGTGGAAAGATCTGTATGCTGACCTATAAATGCCTATTGTAAAATCATTATTATTCTAAATATTTCACTACAGCGGCTTTCTGAATGTAAATTAAATAAGATTATTAGCTAAATTTGTTATTGAAACAAATACTATGATCAGATGTTACTCATTATCGATAACCAGAGTGCTTTTATAAAAAAATTCAAGCGTCAATTTCTTGCTGAGCAAGATTTCGACTATGTCTTTTTTGATCACAACCAACCCATTACCTTATCTGCTAAAGCGGATATAAAAGGCATTATTCTTTCAGGAGGAAGAGGAAATCCTTATGAACCTCTCAACTTAACGTCGAACTTTGTTGCTCTAATGAATTTTGATGTGCCTGTTCTAGGCTTTTGTCTTGGTCACGAAATATTAGCAGTTGCCTATCAAGGAAGAATCAAGAGACTACCCGAATACCATGGCAAAAAAGAGATAGTTAGGATAAGCAAGTCCGAAGATCCTATTTTTAAAGGTCTTGAAAGTAATGAAGTCAGTTTAGTAAAACGTCATTCCTTTCATGTTGCGGAACTCCCCTCTGAATTTGAATGTTTGGCTTCATCGGACTCTTGTCCCAATGAAATTATAAAACACAAAACAAAAACCATATATGGATTTCAATCACATCCCGAGGTTTCAGGTGTTGATGGCATGCTAATGGTAAAGAATTTTTTAAACATTTGTAATATACTTTAATACATAAAAGAAAGTGAAAATAGCTCTTATTTATAATAAGGACATTCATGGAGTGATTAATACCTTCGGAATGCAGAACAAAGAGTTCTATAATGAACAGACGGTTAAAAAAGTAGCCAATAGTCTGGAAAAAGCAGGTCATAACGTAGCTATTCTTGATGGGAATAAGCAGATAATTGAACGTTTGGAGAACTTTATGCCTAGTGTGAACGAAGGAGAACAAATGGGCATGGTGTTTAATATGGCTTATGGCATTCAAGGTGAAAGTCGCTATACACATATTCCATCAATGCTTGAAATGCTTGGCTTACCATATGTAGGTTCATCACCATCAGGCCACGCATTAGCCTTAGATAAGATATTAACTAAGATTATATGGAAGAATAACAATCTAAGCACACCAGATTTTTGGGTATTCAATTCCCCTGAAGAAGATGTAAGCACAGTTAAATATCCTGTAATCGTGAAACCTAAAATGGAAAGTGTCTCTTTTGGGTTAAAGGTGGTTTACAATCATGATGATTTACGTGAAGCCATTCATTTTATTGTGACCGAGTTCTCACAGCAAGCATTAGTTGAGCAATTTATCCCTGGACGTGAGTTCTGTGTGGGTATTCTGGGAAATTCACCAGTTGAAACATTCCCTGTTTTAGAAATCGATTTGGATGGAGATCCGGATGCTATTCAGACAGTTGACGACAAAAAGCACAAGCCTAGAAAAAAGGTTTGTCCTGCAAATCTTTCACCTGAACTAGCTGAAAGAATGCAAAAGATGAGCATTGATGCTTTCAAAGCTTTGAATTTGCGAGATTTTGCTCGTGTTGACATTCGTCTAGATGAAAATGATAACATTTATCTTCTAGAGATTAATTCGATGGCAAGCTTGGGTGAATCGGGTTCATATCCTACTGCTGCACGTGTTGCAGGCTATGATTTTGAAGCCTTGGTGAATAAAATGCTAGATGTGGCTTCTGTTCGATATTTTACAAACACAATTCCACAACCAACTGGTGATACTAAAAAAGGTAAAGTTTCTCAAGCATCTCGAATGCGAACTTATATCAAAACACGCCAGCAGCACACCGAAAAATTTCTTAAAACCTTAGTTGACACAGACACACATGTACGTAATGTTGAAGGAGTAAACTATTGTAGCGAATTAATTAGTAGAGAACTCAGTCACCTTGGTTTTACGCAAGAAATATACCCACAACTCGAGGTTGGGAATATTACATATCTAACTAATTCATTCAATAAAAAAGTAGACTACCTTATTATTCAGCCTATTGACAACAGAGTTAAATTAGCTGAACACGAAAACTATAATGAGCATGAGCAGTATCTTGAAGGTACTGGCGTTTGGGAAAATAAAGGTGGAATAGCCATTCTACTTTCGGCCTTGCAATCCTTAAAATTTACGAGAGCGATTAAAAAGGTTAATATTGGTATTCTACTGGTTACCGATTCGGTTATTGATGGTCGTTATTCCAAAGCAATCATTCAGCAGAAATCGGATAATGCTAGCCAAGTTATTTCCTTAAGTGGTTCATCTAAAACGGGTGGTTTAATTATGTCACGATCGGGTTCAGCTCTTTATCGTTTTGAAACGAAATTGCTCAAAAAAGATAATCCAGAACACGTTTCGAGTACTGCAATGCAGTTCAATAAAACATTAGCGGCTATTTCTGACATCTCGCAAGGCGATAGCAATAATGTTATTGCTCCTTTTGATATTCAATTCAAGAGTAATATTTTTAAAATGTATGCTTATGGTTCTGCTGGAATTAGTGTCCGACACAATTCGGCTGATATTTTAGAAACCATTGAGCAAAAATTAAATAAGATTTTCACTCTGCAAAAGCGAAGTAAGATATATCAAGTACAAATGGAAGGTGGACTTAAACGTCCTGCCTTGTTGGAAACCGAAAAATCAAAAGCATTTTTTGAATCAATCCAGACTATTGCTAAGCAAATTGATGTTCGTATTTCGAAGGAACACCGTTGGAGTTCTGCAGATATCTGCCACATTCAAAAAGATATTGCAAAAATTGATGGTATGGGGCCTATTGGCGAGTTCTTGCCATCAGAAAACGAACGCATAATTAGACACAGTTTGATTGAACGTTCATTACTACTTGCCTTAGTCTTGGTGAAAAATATTCGTAAATAAACCCCTAAATATGAAAGGCTGCCCAATTACTTAGGCAGCCTTTATTCATTTTACGAAGTTGTCTAGTCTTCGTCCTCGTCGAAATCATCCTCACTGGTATACTTTTCCTCATATCGCTCTCTTCTACTACTCAAGAGTACACCATCTTCATCATAATCAGAATCCTGATCCACCAATTCCATTGCCTTACGTACCGACATTCGAATCATATAGATTTTCTCCTCAGTTTCGAATGGTAAAGCAGATACTAACTCACCTTTTGGATTTGTAAATTCAATAAGGTGTTCACTAAAGCCTTCAAGATAATTAAGTTTGATTTGCTCCTGAATTTCATTTGAGAGCTTCTCATAATTTTGAATGACTTTTGGCTTGTTCGTTTCCATGATTAAAATAAAATAGTTAAGTGTAAATTACCAGTCCAAAAGATATGCAAAAATTAATGGTACTACAATAGTTGCATCAGATTCTACGATAAATTTTGGTGTATTGATATCAAGCTTTCCCCAAGTGATTTTCTCATTAGGTACAGCCCCAGAATAGGATCCATAGCTAGTTGTTGAGTCTGAAATCTGACAGAAATAGCTCCAGAAAGGCGTGTCAATTCTTTCCATGTCCTGATAAAGCATAGGCACCACACAAATTGGAAAATCACCTGCAATACCACCACCAATTTGGAAGAAACCGATGCCATTATCCTGAGTATTTTCAGTATACCAATCGGCCAACCAAGTCATATATTCGATTCCCGATTTCATTGTAGAAGGTTTCAAATCTCCTTTCAAACAATAGGAAGCAAAGATGTTTCCCATGGTTGAATCTTCCCAACCAGGAACCACTATCGGTAAATTCTTTTCTGCAGCAGCCAACATCCACGAATCTTTAGGATCTATTTCGTAGTATTGCTCCAAAACACCCGAAAGCAACATCTTATACATGTACTCATGTGGTAAATAACGCTCACCAGCTTCCTCAGCAGTCTTCCATATTTCATAAATATGCTTCTGTAATCGGCGGAAAGCTTCTTCCTCTGGAATGCAAGTATCGGTTACACGATTCAGGCCTTGCTCTAATAGATCCCACTCCTGTTGTGGCGTAAAATCACGATAATCAGGAACACGACGATAATGTGAGTGAGCTACCAAATTCATAATATCTTCTTCAAGATTAGCTCCCGTACAAGTGATGATTTGTACTTTATCCTGACGAATCATTTCAGCCAATGATTTCCCTAGCTCTGCCGTACTCATTGCACCAGCAAGTGTGATCATCATTTTATTTCCCTGCACAAGCTGTTGTTCGTAAGCTCTTGCTGCATCAACCAAAGTTGCTGCATTGAAATGCTTGTAATGCTCTGTTACAAACTGCGAAATTGGTCCTTTTGTGTTCATTTTATTAATTATTATAAACCTCTAAGTAATTATGCATTTAATGATTTTGTCATAAATTTATACGACAACATTTTGTAATATAATTTGGCAACTAAGAATTCTGGTGCCTTATTCCCTTTTATGGGAGCCAGTTCAACCAAGTCGAAACCCAATACCGTTTTCTGTTCGAAAACCATTCTCAGGTAGCGAATTGAAGTGTTCCAATCTAAACCTCCTGGTTCGGGGGTTCCTGTTGCTGGCATTATCGATGGATCAAGAGCATCTAGGTCATAAGAGATGTAAACCTTATCTCCCATCATATCGATAGATTTCTGCATCCAATCATCCCTACCATAAATATCTTCGGCAAAAAAACATTTTTCTTTATTCAAATAAGGTAATTCAGAGCTATCCATACTTCTGATACCAACCTGAATTAAATTGGTGTTCTTCGAAGCATCATGCAAAGCACAAGCATGATTATAAGGTGTTCCCATATAATCCGCTCGCAAATCCGCATGTGCATCTAAATGCAAAACTGTAATATCGGGATGCTGTTCGTAAAAGGCTTTGATAATGCCAATACTAATAGAATGTTCTCCACCAAAGAAGGTTGGAAACTTTCCTGTTTTTATCATTTTTTTAGCCACACGATACGATTCTTCGAAAACCGCTTCTGGACTATGATCCACAGTCAATTCAGGAAGAACATGCACCCCTTTTGTGTAAACTTCAGAGTCTGTCTCTATATCGTAAAGCTCCATATTTTCGGCAGCCTCAAGAAAAGCAGCAAAGCCATTATCGGCACCTTTCCCCCAAGTACTCGTGCCATCGTATGGGATAGATTGTAATAAGACTGATGCAGATCCAAAAGCTGCAAACTCGTCTTCTATTCCAGCAAAATTTTTCATCTTCTTGTCTTATTCGTTGTAACCCAAAATATTCATCATATCATCAACGCTCTGCTCGTTTCTATACATATAGTCCACAAAGTTTCCCGATTCGTCTCTGTCCACTATAACGTGCTTTGGCGATGGAATTAAACAATGCTTAATACCTCCATAGCCCGAAATGGAATCTTGATAAGCTCCCGTATGGAAGAATCCGATATAAAGCGGCTCTTTGGATTTAGGTGAAAAGCGGGGCAGCATAATTTGCTGATTAAAGTCTTCTGAATTGTAATAATCGGAATGATCACAAGAAATACCACCAATATTAATTTTGGTATACTCGTTATCCCATTTGTTTATCGGTAAGAGAATAAACTTCTCGTGTATAGACCATGCATCGGGAATGGTGTTCATCAATGAGTTATTGATGATGTACCACAATTCATGATCGTTTTGTTGTTTCTGTTCTACAACCTCAAAAATGATAGCACCACTTTCACCAACCGTATATTTCCCAAATTCGGTATAAATATCAGGTTCATGTACCCCTCCATTATTACAGGTTTCCTTAATATTATTAACGATTTCACGAATCATATATTCGTAATCGTATTCAAAACCCAAGTGATTGCGAATTGGAAATCCGCCACCTAAATTCAAGGCATCAAGTGAAGGAGATTCTTTCTTAAGTTCGACAAAAAGATTAAGTCCTTTCTGAAATTCGCCCCAATAATAAAGACTGTCCTTAATTCCCGAATCAACAAAAAAATGAAGCATTTTCAATTCCACATTTTCATTGTCTTTAATGTGCTCATTAAAGAACTCAAGCATCTCTTCAGGACGAATTCCTAGTCGAGACGTGTAATAGGCTGATTGTGGCTCTTCGTTGATAGCCATTCGTACACCAATCTTAATCTTTCTAGCTCCGACTAACTTCTGCAGTCGCCCCATTTCACTAGTACTATCTAGAATGATAATGCAATTCTCAAATTCTGCATCAATCAACTTGATAATCTTAGCCAAATAATCAGTGGTTTTGTAACCATTGTGCACAATCGTACGTGTCTGATCCAACTCTCCCTTTTCATGGAGTTTAAGAATCAAATCGATATCAAATGATGAAGATGTTTCGAGATTGACATTATGCTTAAGTGCCTCACCTATAACATGGTGAAAGTGACAGCACTTGGTGCAGTAACAATAATGATACTTGCCTCGATAATGCGAGGCTTTAATAGCACGATTGAATAGGTTTCGTGCTTTTTTTATTTGTTCTCCAATCCGAGGAAGATAAATTAGTCGGAAAGGTGTCCCGTATTTTTCAATTAAATATTTAATGGATACTCCATGAAAAGACAAGTAGCCACCGCGCAAATCAAAACCTTCCTGAGGAAAATAATAAGTTTGCTCAATCAAATCAAAATATGTATTCTTCATTTACATCATAAAAAGTAAGATCGTTTTTATAAAAAAAAGTGAGCAAATATATATTTTTTTTCATTTGTTTGTTTCTCTCTAAATGAATTTGAGATAATTTTATTGACTAAATTTGAAAAAAAAAGGCTAACCTATATAATAATCAACCCTTAATAGAAAACGAGAACTAAAAAAGCAATGAAAATAAGACAAGCCAATTTAGACGATGCTCTCCAAAAAAGGGGGGGCTAAACTGGTTTTTTACATCTGCGATTCATGAGATTTAAGAACATTTGAAGAACCCAGTCTTTAAAGCCCGAAAACCAGTTTTCAGATATCCTCTATAGATAAAACATAGAAAGGATGGCTTATATCAATACAAAAAGCCCATTTGATGGGCTTTGTAGGGAATTTCAGATGCTCTCCAAAAGGGGAGGGCTAAACTGGTTTTTATATCTGTGATTCATGAGATTTAAGAACACTTGAAAAACCCGATTTAAAAGGCAGAAACCCATTTTTCGATACAAGCACAAACTCCTCTAAAAATCGAATCTCCGTAAGAAAAACATGCGAGGATTTTCTATGTAGCCCCAACAGAACCCAACTCAGAAAATATTAGGTATTGATTATTAGCAGTTTAGGAGCTTTGAAGCATTTTAGCATCCCCCTTATTTGTCCCCCTTGATAAATCAAACAAAATATTAGTATTCAGTCCAGAAAAATCAAAACCATCTCTTCCTTTTGAAATAAACTAACATGCCGAATAATACAAGTAAGATTACAGCCCATACACCATAATAGCCCCATGCCCAATTTAATTCGGGCATATTTGAAAAGTTCATGCCATAAATACCCGCAATAAAAGTTAAGGGAATAAAAATTGTAGCGACAACGGTTAAGGTTTTCATAACCTGATTCATTCGATGCCCTTGCACCGAAAAAAACAAGTTAATACTACTATCTAATCGAACCTCAATATGATCGCAGTCATCTATAAGAGATAAACAGAGATCTCTAAGTTCATAGAAGTATTTGACGTGTTTTTCGTGTATGAAACCGAACTGCTCCCGTTCAATTTTTGTAACAAATTCCTTTATGGGAATTATCGTTTTTTTTATCTGATGAATTTGTCGTTTATATAGCTCAATTGTTTTTAATGTTAATGGTGAAGGATCTGTATTCATATCAACAAGCCCTAATTTTTCTATTTTACCTTCAATATCGTTTACGGTTTTAAAATAGTTATCCAAAATGGATTCAAGCAATAAGTACAAGAGATAATCAGAACCACGTTTGCGTATTATTCCTACTTTATTTCTCAGTCGTTCTCTAACATGGTCGAAGTAATCTGCCTTTTTTTCTTGAAATGAGATTAAAAAATTACTTCCTAATATGAAGCTGAGCTGTTCCTGTTCCAACTGAGAATTTCCAGAAGGAATAATTGATTTTAAAGTGAAAAACCAATTATTTTCATATTCCTGAAATTTAGGCCTTTGATTTATATCAAGTATATCCTGAATTGCCAGATCATGAACACCCAATTTATTACAAATATTCCTAATCTTTTCAATATCATGTAAGCCATGAATATTAAGCCAGTTTTGATATTTATCTTGTTGAAAACCATCAAAATTCTTTTGAGAATAATCCGAATCTTCAAGACACTCATTCTCGTCGTACTTGAACAACTGAATAGCAAGTTTCTCTGCATATTTAACCCCCGTGAAAATTGGCACAGAGGGATTCAGTTTTTTTCTATTAAGAAGTTTCTTCACCATGAGGCAGATCTTTTTTATAAACTATTGTTCTATATGGGAATGGGATCTCTATACCTTCCTTATCAAACCTCTCCTTCACCGATTTCAGAAGATCACATTTAAGGATAAAGGCGTTGTCGTTTCCTGCAGTCCAAACATAGGCTTTTAAGTCAATCGAAAAGTCAGAGAGTGAAATCACACGGATAATGACACAGGGTTCATTGTTAGCAATTTCATGTTTAGTTCGATTATCAACTAACAAGGAATGTTTTTCTGCTTCATCACGGATGATTTCTATTGCTTTATCAATATTGGAATCATAACTAATCGAGAATTCAATATGTTTTCTAATTTTTTCATCCTGAATATTACTATTGATTATGGTTTCTTCACTAATAATACTATTAGGGATTATGATTCTTCTGTTCTCATAATCTTTGATTAGGGTATGCCTCAATGTTATCTCTTCGACTACTCCTTTTTGTCCGTCTTTAAACTCTATAATATCAGACATTTTAAAGGGCTTAAAAATTAAAATAAACACACCACTGATTATATTTGAGAAAGCTTTTTGAGAAGCAAAACCAATGACAACAGTAAGTATACCAGCACCAGCAAAAAGAGCCGTCCCTAAAGACTTTAAATAAGGTATTTTGAAAAAGATAAAAATGATAGCTGCTGTATAAATTATAAAGCCTACTGAATTTTTTATGAATGAAAAATTAGTAGGGTCTGTTCTCAACTTCTTTGCATATTTCGTAATAAATACACTGAGAATTTTTCTTAAAACCATTGATAATATAATAGCAACGACTAATGTTATTACGACTAATAAAATATAATTAAACGTTTCTTTATTCATGATTTTAGCGTTTCTAAATATAAATGATGCAAATGCTTTAAGTAAAGCTATCAATTTTCAATTAAGATACATAAAATGACTAAAGATTATAGTTCAAGTGGGCATAGCACCTAAGAAATTAGCTCGTCATTGAATAGAAGAACCGTAATATCTAAATGATTCCTATATGCTTTCATTGAAATAATTTACTATCCGATTGTAGTTATCAGCATACTTTTTTTTCAAGCCAAGATATAAATAGTAAGCTGCGATAATGACTCAAACAAACTTCCCCTTAACAATATCCCCTCCAATCCAGAACCCATAAATATAAATTTTATAAGGACATAAATATGATTTTGTGTCAATTTTACTGTTAAGCTATGATTTCTCTGACATTTTGACTTTTTTTACAGTAAAAGCTTAATCATAAATGACATTTTTTCACTCTTTAGCCGATCATGCCAAAACCGAAAAAAACATAGCAAAAGCCTGACATACAGCACTTATCATCAATATATGTCTTTAAACAAATCATTTTTGGCATTCGATTTGATCAAAATAAAGCGGATCGCGATTCCAATATTTTTAATTTAAACTATTAATTATTTAATGATCTAAAAATTTAATTAGGGAGGATTTATCATGACACTAGTAAAGAGAAATTCAGACAATCTATTTCCATCCTTATTTGACAATTTCTTCTCAAGAGATTGGATGGATTGGAACAATTCAAACTATTCAAACACTAACACAACATTACCTGCAGTTAATGTTCGCGAGAATGATCAGGAATTCACTATTGAGGTAGCAGCTCCAGGCATGAAAAAAGATGATTTCAACATCAATCTGGATAACAACCAATTAACTATCTCCTCTGAAATCAAGAGTAAAAGCGAAAGTAAAGAAGGGAATTATTCTCGCAAGGAGTTCTCATATCAATCGTTTAGCAGATCGTTTAGATTACCAGTAAGTTTAGTTGATGGCGATAAGATTTCGGCCAAATACGATGAAGGTATCCTTTGTATTCGTTTACCTAAAAAAGAAGAAGCAAAACCTAAACCATCAAGAATCATTTCTATCAAATAAAGCAAAGGGCAGATTTGTAATCTGCCCTATACTCATTGTATATCTCTATACAGTTAGGCATTGCCTAAGAATTTTTCACAGAGATTTTTAGTCAGTATCTAGTTCTATAAAAACTTATATGGCTGGCCATTTCTATAAATCATTAAAAAGTATTAAAAATGAAAAAATTCAGCATACTGCTTTTAGCCGCAACTATGGGAGGAATCGTATCATTAGGTGGCTACTTGCTTTTTAGCGAAAAAGAACAAGCTATAAAAATTCAACACATCTCGGAATCACCTGTTCATGGAGCAAGCTATTCTGTAACTAAAAACGGCAAAACGACTCCTTTACAATTTACTGACGTTTCAAAAAAAGTGATGGATGCCGTTGTCCATATTAAATCGACACAAATACGGGGAGCTCAAAAATCAACTGATAGCCTTTCTCCTTTTCAAGATTTTTTCCGTGATGACTTTCTCAGAGAATTCTTCGGACCGCATTCACGTATTCAACCACAAAATCCGAAAAGAAGAGGCCCTCAGACAAGAGTAGGGACTGGCTCAGGCGTTATCATTAATCCTGATGGCTATATCGTAACCAATAACCACGTAATTGATGGTGCCGATGATATTGAAATCAGCTTACACGACAATAGAGTTTACAAAGCAAAGGTAATTGGAACTGATCTTACAACTGATTTGGCTTTATTGCAGATTAAGGAAAAAAATCTAACACATATCCCCTTTGTCGACTCAGATAAAATTGAGGTAGGCGAATGGGTACTAGCCGTTGGTAATCCTTTTAATCTGAATTCAACCGTAACAGCAGGTATTGTTAGTGCCAAAAGTAGAAATATCAACATCCTGCAGAACCGAAGTGCAATAGAATCCTTTATTCAGACCGATGCGGCTATTAACCCTGGTAACAGTGGTGGTGCTTTAGTCGATTTAAAAGGAGGACTGGTTGGTATCAATACGGCCATTGCTAGTCCTACGGGTGCTTATTCAGGCTATGGTTTTGCCATACCTTCAAATATTGTAAGTAAGGTGATAGATGATTTACTAGAATTCGGTTTTGTTCAACGGGGTTATCTTGGTATTCTAATTCGTAATGTTGATGGAAACTTTGCTAAAGAAAAAGAACTTAAGGTTACCGAAGGAGTTTATGTTGATAGTCTGCCGAAAAACAGTGCTGCCGCAGATGTCGGTATAAAAAAAGGTGATGTCATATTGAAGGTTAATGAAGCAAACACCAAGTCGACAGCTGCTCTTATGGGAATTGTTGCCCGACACCGCCCTGGAGACAAGCTTAAACTGGAGGTTGATCGCTATGGCAAGACAAAGAATTTTACCATTACCCTACGAAACGAAAAGGGTAAGACTAGTCTTAATAAGCAAGAAAGAGATCAGGTTTTAAGCCGATTGGGTATCGAAATTGAAGAACTTAATCCAAAAGAACTCGATAAATTAAATATCTCATCGGGCCTACGTGTTAGCCAAATTCATTCGGGACTTATCAAACGCCAAACGAATATGAAAGAAGGGTTCATTATAACACGAATCGATAATATAAAGGTTGGCAGCATAGAGGATTTCAAAAAATATATAGATCAAAAAGAAGATGGCATTATGCTATCAGGTATCTATGAAAACTACCCTGGAAATTATTACTACGCCTTTGGTCTTGATTAATCACGGTGTAGATTAATTGAGAAGCCCCCATTTGATAAAACAAATGGGGGCTTATTATTTACTGTAGGATTTATCTTATTGTCACAACATCCTATCTTGTTTTTATCCCGATCCGATCTAGAGCACGTATCTCGATAACGAGATAAACTGGATAATGTTCACAAAAACTGTATTTCTGTTCGATATTAAAATCCCAAAGAGTTAGAGATAAGATTCCTTTTTACTCCTGAAAAAAAACACTCCCCAAAAAAAAGTATACACACAGAATTTATTCAAAAACAAGTTTTAACCCGTTTCTGGTATTTGAGAGATAAATGATAACAAAAAATGGGTTTAGAGGCTTGTATTAACGCCAAAAGCCCTTTAAAACAAGCATTGTAGAAATACTAATAAACTATTAAAAGGAGGAATAATAAACTAGGAAACGGGGTTTTCGGCATGTATTAGGTTTAAAATCTAAAAAGATCATAGACAAAAAAACCTTTTGTAACTGAAAATAAGGCATTTCAAAGAATATGCACAAATATAGAATCTATCTAAAAACAGGTTTTAACCCGTTTCTGGTATTTGTGAGACAAAAGATACCAAAACATGGTTTTAGAGGCTTACATTAACGCCAGAAGCCCTTTCAAAACTAGTATTTCAGCAACAATAACAAACTATTAAAAGAAGGTGTTATAAACCCGTAAACGGGGTTTTCGGCATGTATTAGGTTTAAAATCTCAATAAATTATTGACAAACACCCCTTTTACAACTGAAAATAAAGCATTTAAAAGAATATGCACAAATACAGAATCTATCCAAAAACAGGTTTTAACCCGTTTTTAGTATTTGTACAAAAAACGATACAAAACATGGGTTTAGAGGCTTGTATTAACATCAAAATCCTTTAAAACAAGTGTTACTGCAACACTAATACACTATTTAAAAGGAGGTGTCATAAACTAGAAAACTGGGTTTTAGAATTTGTGATTCTAAAGCTTAAGAATAATTACAGAAACCCGTTTAAAAATTGGTAAGCCAATCAGTATTTCAGGGACTCTAGTCTTAATTGCTGAAAGTATAAAATATGAATTGGCTTACCCTCTAAATGTGAAAAAATATCCCATCATTTTATATAATTAAGGAATTGTATTCTTTTTAGCGTATACCCTTTGGGTTGTACAGGGATACTTATCGAATAGGGTAAAAACAGCCCTATTTTGTGTATTCATTTGGGTGTTGCTAAAATGAACACGCTTTTTGTGTGTCGATATGCTTTTTTACCCGTTGAACGGTGGTAGTGTATTTTTTAACCAGCTTGGCAATATTCCGAATCGATTTTCCGTCACCCAAGAGTTCGATAATGTCAGCATGTTGTTTTTCGTATTGTTCTTTGGTCATTTTTCCTTTTCCAGCATGAAGCTTATAAACTCCTTTGGCCTTTGCTATGGCAATTCCTTCTGACTGTCTGTCTTTGATCCTGTCATATTCCATTTTTGCAGCCAAAACCATAAGAGCAGACATAAAATCAAACATTTGGTTGTAGTGGCCATCGATGTAACTTTTCATTCCAATTTTGTAGATTGTAACCGTCACCTGATTTTCTTTCATCAATTCTAAGGTGTTCAAAACATCTGGAACACTTCTTCCTAATCTATCAAAGTCATAAACAACCAGTTCGGATATTTTATCTTTTCGAACTGCATTAATAATGATCTTTCCACTGGGTCTTTCAGCAAATGGCATCATACCTGAATATTTGTCTATGACTAATTCGCCTTTAATATCCTTCAACCCATCAACCTGTCTATCTTCATTCTGTCCTATGGTAGATACTCTGGCATATTTGTATACTTTCTTTTCTGAATTCATGCTCTTTTCAACTGATTGTTAGGGTTAATATTTTGATTGTCTGTTTTCTTTTCAAATTCCTTGAGAAAGAACCTTGCTGCTAATCCATGATAATATTTTCGTTTCCCATTGATCGAAACAATTATTGAAGTCTTTCTTTTGGGGTTTCCTTTCATTCGTATTGTTTTGGGGTTGGAGGTTTTAATCAGGCTTAAGTCAGATCCTAATTCTTGCATTAGATGAAGTATCTCCTTTTTCTGCTTGCACTGTTTTTCTTTTCTTTTTTCTGATTTTTTTAAGGTTGTAGGCTTTATCTCTACACTTTCGTGAATCGTTACAGTACTTTGATCCTTTTTTCTGGTGGGTGATCTCTTTTCCACATACACAGCAAAATCTTCTTTCAACCGTGTCCGCTGTCTCGGCACGGTTGCCGCTAACAATACATGCGGCAAACATCCCCCTGTTTTTCTGCGTTAAATTGGTTTCGGGTAAATCGGGTAGCTCGATAACGGCATTAAATTCGTTGATTAGCTTTTGCTTAAGGATTTGTTTTATATCATACTGAGCATGTTTTGATATCAGTTTTTCAAAGCTTATTTTTTGACGGTTACGAGATTTCGCAGTCATTTTAGATTCTTTCCACCATTTCGGATTTCTAAAATTTAGAAACGTTCTTTTCTGGGTATGAGGTAGTTTGTTGGTGTTTGGTAAAGATTTCCAATCTAATAGAATGCTTTCTTCGACAGATTTTAAAAGCTTCTTTTCAAATATCTCAATTAGCTTATTTTTATCTGTCAGGTCGGAGAGTGTTACGATACCTAATCGTTTTAAGAGTCTCATTCTTCTAAATCGCAACTCGTATCGAACGATCTCGTTAGTGTTATTTAGTTTTGCTTGCTGTTTTTTATCGTAACTCTTTACTGCCAAATCTTCGGTAGTAAACTGTTTGCCGATGAGATTGTTTCCGTCATCGCTCATGCATTTTTCAATCTCTCCAACTCTATATATGATTGAATTATAAAAGCTTTTAGCTGTTAACTTCTTTTCAGAAATAGAAAGATTTAAACCAAATTCGAAACTTTTTAGGAAGGCTTTTTGTGGGTTAATACCGAAATTCTTTAACTCGTTGACCGCTTTAATAAATTTGGAGTAGGTAAAACGATCTGCATTATTGCCACCAGCATTAAAGAACCTATGGATTGAGCCTTTTATATAGCATTGTCCCGAAAGTGTGTGAACAAAATCTAATCCCATGTAGTGGGCTATTTCGCTACTGGTCTGAATCACATTGCCGTACTTGTCAAGCTCGTCTGATATCTTAAACTCAAACAATAAACGAGAATCTGAAAGCCAAGTTTGATAACTAAAGTCTTTTAATGATATGTTTATGTAGTCGATCAATGCGGTTAGAGAGTGAAAGTTTTAATTCTAAAATAATGCGGCATGCGTACCCTATATAGCTGCGTTTACTGGCTTGATTTGGGTAAATCAAAAAAATATCCGCACATAGAAATAGTGCGGCAACTGTACCTTGTTTTCTGCGTTATGCTTGCAGAAATATTTGTGCTAAGTTTTGTTTTGATTCTTCACAGCAAAACATCATTGCAAGACAGGTAATCAGTTTTGTCATTTTAGATATTTTCTTCTTTGATTTTTTCGTATTGAGTAATAATTTCTTCAACGAATTGTAGTTTCGGAATTCTCCAAATACGCCCAATAAATTCAGCTTTAATTTTTCCAGAATTAATGCGATTTGTAATTGTTTTAGGATGCACTTGTAGAAATTTTGCACATCCATCAACGGTTAAGCAGGTATTGTTTGCATCAAATAAGGTTAATGCCTTTAGGTTAGCCGTTATCATTTCATCTTGACTCATATCCAAATATTAAAGGTTTGTATTCAAGACACCAAATATTAAAAGCTAAATAGTGTCTTCTACCGCACTACCAATTACTGGTAAATGTGATGTTTTCAGGCCTCAAACATAAAGGTCTATGGGAGATAATCCTATTATTGTGGGTCGTATTGGGTTGATTTGGAGTGTATTGATGCGTTTTGGTGTGTTTTGGTGCTTATTGTTGCTTATTGGTGTGTTATGGAGTGTTTTGAACATCTATGAACATCTATGAACATCTTTGATTCACTTTGAGCGACTTTGACTCTCTTTGAAATAGATTGGAAAAACTATAGATGGAGTGTGTGGTGATTAAAAAGATGTAAGTCAGGAGATTATGTTTGAGGTTATAAATGAGTTTCAAAATAATCGATCAGAGATATGGCTTTTTTTACGTTATGGCAAGTTTTCTTCTTCTGGATCTGTGGATTTAATTTCTATGTTAGAAGCCACGCCTGAGTAAGTATGAATTTGTTCTTTGCCAAAGATTAGAACCTACGAAGAATTTGATTACGGTAATGTTGTAAGAAGAGGGAATTAAGTATGTTTCAAGATTCATTGAAATGGGGAAGGTAGGGAGGGGGTTTATTATTGGCTGACTTTCCCCTAAACAACAAAACCCCTTGAAAATCAAGGGGTTTTGTGTTTAAATGCGGAGAGAGAGGGATTCGAACCCCCGGTACGTTGCCGCACAATAGTTTTCAAGACTACCGCATTCGACCACTCTGCCATCTCTCCAATACGTGTTGTTATCTGTTCTGATAACGGGTGCAAATGTAATCTAAAAAAGGACTTCTACCAAATAAAATGGAAGTCTGTGAGAATATTTTTTTGTTAAAATAAGCAAGGGATTGACAGTTACGATTTTAAAATGCTATTTTCAGAAAATAAAAATGTTTTTTATCGAAACCACACCAATTAAAGGGTGTGACGGGTTTGCGGCCTAATTTTTGATAATAGGTAAAGTCGGGTTATTCCTACTTGTGTATTTAAAAAGTAAGCCTATTTTTACGGGCTGAAAAATTGGACAACTATACCTTAAATAAATTTAACTGAGAATTAATATGAGTGTTGAAAAAGAGAGTACGATAAAAGAGCGCTTTTCCAAAGCCTTTTGGGTAGCCAATTCGGTGGAATTGTTGGAAAGAGCTGCTTATTACGGGGTTTTTATTGTAATTACAATTTACCTATCCCGTATCTTAGGCTTTAGTGATATGGAATCTGCTATGATTGCAGGTTGTTTTTCTGCTGGACTATATCTATTGCCGACCTTTAGTGGTGCCATTGCAGATAAAATGGGTTTTAGAAATGCTTTATTGCTAGCGTTTGGTTTACTGACTGTAGGTTATGCTAGTTTGGCAATTCTGCCAACCATGCTTGAATCAGCAGGCCTAGTTGAATATACCGACGTGACCGTTTTTAAAGGTTTAAAAGAGAGTTCATACAAATGGATGGTTGTTCCAGTGATCATTGTGATCATGCTTGGAGGATCATTTATTAAATCAGTAATTACCGGTACGGTTGCCAAGGAAACCACCGAAGCAACCCGTGCAAAGGGATTCTCTATTTTTTACATGATGGTGAACATTGGATCCTTTTCAGGAAAAACAATCGTAAAACCTTTGCGTGAAGCCATGGGGAACGAAGGTTTGGTTAATTTGAACTACTTTTCGGCAGCTATGACCGGTTTAGCTCTTATTGGTGTATTCTTTTTCTTTAAAAGTGCACGTCGTGAGGGCGAAGGAAAATCTCTTAGTGAGATTTGGGAAGCATTAGTAAGAGTACTTGCTAACGGTCGTTTGTTGACACTGATTTTGATTGTTACAGGCTTCTGGATGGTACAACATCAATTGTACGCAACCATGCCGAAATATGTATTACGTATGGCAGGTGAAGGAGCTTCTCCATCATGGTATGCTAATGTGAATCCTCTAGTCGTTGTGCTTTCTGTTGGACTGATTACGCAATTGCTACGTAAGAGAACCGCATTGTTTTCTATGACTGTTGGTATGTTTATTATGCCTATCTCGGCTATGTGCATGGCTGCAGGTAACCTTTTGGATGTTGAGTCTATTGATTTAGGTTTATTTTCTATGCATCCTGTCGCTTTTATGATGATTGTGGGTATTATATTCCAAGGATTAGCAGAATCGTTTATTTCGCCACGTTTCCTTGAGTATTTCTCATTGCAAGCACCTAAAGGTGAAGAAGCCATGTATTTAGGTTTTTCTCACCTTCATTCATTTATATCATCGATCTTAGGATTCGGTTTATCAGGATATTTACTTTCTAAGTATTGTCCAGACCCAATGTTATTCGAAAATCATGCTGAGTGGGAAGTAGCATCAGCACATGCACATTACATTTGGTATTACTTTGTAGCGATCGCTACAGTTTCTGCTATTGCTTTGATCGTTTTTGGTAAAGTAACTCGCAGACAGGATGAGAATAAAGCGCTATTAGAAGCTTAATTCGCCTCCCACAAGAGGACTTTGAAAAATACTATAATTAACAAAAGCAGTAAGAATGGGGAGTTTATCTTCATTTTTACTGCTTTTTTTGTGGATGAATAGGTACTGATGGAAAATTAGTTGGTGAGCTTATTTAAACCCCATATGAATTACTGAGATGTGTTTTAGAATATCCAAATATAACAGTAGAAAAAAACATAAATTCTGAGATTTGATATGAAATTTAACGCAATCAATATCTGCAAAAAGAGATGGATGTTTTTAAACCCGTATATACCGAACAAAACGATTGTCAAGACTGTTATAAATGCATTCGAGAGTGTCAGTTAAAAGCCATTAAGGTGATTAATAACGCTGCGCAAATTTTGCACGAAGATTGCATTTACTGTGGTAATTGTACGCAAGTTTGTCCAGTTAAAGCCAAGAAAGTTCGCAATGACTTAACTCGAATAAAATCACTCTTAAAACGCAACAATAAGGTAGTGGTTTCTTTGGCACCGTCTCATATGTCTGAGTTTCCAAATTTGAAGGATGAGCAGATTGTTGCTGCTATTAAGGAATTGGGATTCGCTCATGTTTCGGAAACGGCTCTGGGGGCTGAGTTGGTTTCGCAAAAGGTAAATAGCTTTTTGGAGGAAAAAGAAACAGGAATTTATATTTCATCGGCTTGTCCATCGGTGGTTGAGATGATTTGCAAGCATTTTCCACAATACAAAGACCATATTACACCCTTTTTGTCGCCTTTATTGACACATTGCAAAATGTTGAAACAGGAGTATGGTGAGGATTATAAGGTTGTATTTATTGGGCCTTGTATTGCGAAAAAGTCAGAGAGCGACGCTTTTGGCGACTTACTTGAAGCTTCGTTGTCCTTTAAAGATTTGGCCGATTGGCTCGATGAGGAAGGCTTGGAAGCTGATTTATTTTACGAGTCGGAAAATGAGCCGAGCTTCGTACCACGCCGAGCAGGGAAAGGGAGTTTATATCCTATCGATGGGGGTATGATAGCAGGTATAAAAAATAATACTTCGACTACCGATGCGGTTTTTATGACCTTTTCGGGAATCAGCAGTATTTACGATGTTCTTAAGGATTTGAATTATTATAGAAAGCCAGGCTTGTTATTTCTTGAGCTCTTGGCTTGTGAGGGAGGCTGTGTAAATGGCCCTGGAACTAAGAAAACCTATTCTCGTGCCTTAAAGCGTTTAGAGGTTATCAATAGGAGTGAAGAAGAAGTGCTTACGCAAGTTCCTGATTTTTCAATTCACCGTGATTTCGATAATATTGATGTGGCAGTTAAGCCAGAACATCCTGAAAATAAAATAAAAGAGGCGCTTAACCTGATTGGGAAATATTCCGATAAGGATGAGATTAACTGTGGGGGCTGTGGTTATAATTCTTGTAGAGAATTTGCTAAAGCGTATTTGGAAGACAAGTCGGAACCCAATATGTGTGCCTCCTATATGCGAAAAATTGCTCATGATAAATCAACAGCGCTTTTGGGAAAAATTCCATCGGGCGTTTTGATTGTGAATGAAGATTTGAAAGTAGTTGAAGCAAACCAAAGTTTTGCTCGAATAATGGGCGAAGAAATGGAACAGTTATTCGAAACTATTCCGGGCTTAAAAGATGCTGACCTAAAAAAGATCGCTCCTTTTCATAAATTGTTTTCATCTGTACTTTCAACAGGAGAAGATAATTTGGAACGCGATTTCCGTTTGGGAAACAAAATGCTACACATGAGTTTGTTTACCATTCAGCGTAATAAAATAGTTGGAGCAATTTTAAGGGATATGTCTCAACCCTTTATTCAGCAAGAAGAGGTGATCAATCGGGCTAAAGCGGTGAATCAAAAGAATCTTGAAACGGTTCAGAAAATTGCTTATCTCTTGGGAGAAAATGCATCGGAAACAGAGGATATGTTGAATTCAATTGTTGAGTTTTACACCCTTTCGGAGGATAAGAACTGAGTTAATTATGAGGGATTTAATTACGAATGATCAATTATGAATTACGTGAGATATAAGACTCAGATTTTGATGATAAAATAGAGTCGATTAGCAAAGGAGATTTTTAATCTTAAATAAATCATGTTTAATCAGCGTCAAAATATATTTATAACAAGAATCTTAAATAAATCATGCAATCCGATTATTATATAGAAGTTGAGTGTCTTCAGAAAAATCCTGGTAAACAGGTGATTTGTGGAGATGTGTTTATGTCGGAGAAAATTAAGGAGGAGGGAAGGACGCTTCTTGTACTTTCTGATGGCTTAGGTAGTGGCGTTAAGGCCAATGTTCTTGGTACTTTAACGGCATCTATGGTTCTTAATTACATGCGGGTGAATAAGGATATTCGCAAAGCTGCTGAGGTGATTATGCAAACTCTACCCATATGTAGTAAGCGTAAAGCCAGTTATTCAACTTTTACTATTGTCGATATTGAATGCGATGGAGAAACCCGGATTATTCGTTACGATAGTCCGGAATGTCTGGTGCTTCGTGGCTTGGAATTGTTTCAGCCTAAATGTGAGGAATTAAGTATTGAAGGGGCCAATAACTTGGGAAAGACCTTGTATTCCTATCGCTTTAAAGCTGAAAAAGAAGATCGTATAGTGTTTTGTTCTGATGGGGTAACCAATTCTGGTATGGGAACAAAACGTTTCCCTTTTGGATGGGGAAGCGAGAATTTAAATGAATTTGTAAGGGGAATGATCAGGCGGAAGCCTTACTTATCGGCTAAGCAATTGGGGCGTGCCGTGGTTGATAAAGCTGTTGCCAATTATTCAGATGTGCCTAAAGATGATACATCGTGTGCTGTGGTTTACCTTCGTGAGCCAAGAAATTTATTACTGTGTACAGGACCTCCATATAGCAAATCGAAGGATGAGCAATTGGCTCGTCAGGTCAACGAATTTAAGGGGAAAAAGATTGCCTGTGGCGGAACAACAGCTAGTATTTTATCAAGAGAGTTTGGGGAGGAGTTGAAAATTGATATGACAATTACCGATCCTGAATTGCCTCCTGTTTCCTTTTTAAAAGGGGTCGATTTACTCACCGAAGGAATCTTAACACTGGGAAAGGTGCAGCGCATTCTTAAAGATTACAATCAGAATACGGCATTAAGACAGGGGCCTGCCGATCAGATTGTAAAGCTTCTTTTGGAAAGTGATCGAATTGAAATTATAAATGGGACTAAAATTAATGTAGCACATCAAGATCCTAATCTTCCGGTTGAGTTAGAAATCCGCCGTACTGTTGTGAAGAACATCGCTTCGCTTTTGGAGGAAAAGTTTTTGAAAGATGTAGATCTTAGCTATATTTAAGAAGTATAAAGGTCTAAAAGTTAATAAAAGACTGAGTGTTCATCGAGCGGAGAGTAAAATTAAGTCTTCGTCGGAAGTGATCGAAAAATTGAAAATTCAAAGGGTCGTAAAGCGGAAGTGTGTTAGAGTGAAACTATGCAAGATGCTTATTACTGACCATGAATAAACAATAACAAATCAAATAAGCATAAACGATGAGTGATAAAAAGGATGTAACCATCTGTTTGGGTAGTTCTTGCTTTTCAAGAGGTAATGGTAAAACATTACAAGCCGTAAAGGAATTTTTCGATAAGAATAATTTAAATGACTCTGTCTTTTTTCACGGAGAACTCTGTACAGGTAACTGTTCTAAAGGTCCGATTTTAAAGATCGAAGAAGAATTGCACGAAGAGGTTGATTCGGAAGGTGCAATTGATATCTTAAAAAAGGTATTTGAAGAAGTCTGAGAAAAAGAAAATCAGCAAGCTCGTAATCTCTTACCCCTAAATCCGCAGCCCCATGCAACTAATAACCACAAATAAGGATAAATGTAACTTGAGCTATACTTGTATTCGGGTTTGTCCTGCCAAAGCCATTAAAATTGAAGATAATCATGCGCATATCATAGCCAATCGTTGTATTGGTTGTGGAAATTGCGTGACAATGTGTGCCCAAGATGCTATTGAATATCGCAACGAGGAAGATTACGTGAAGGAACTCCTTAAACGTGATGAAAAGGTTGTTGCGGTTTGCGATCCAAGTATTTCAGGGGAATTTGATGATATTAACGATTATCGAAATTTTGTTGGGATGATTCGGGAATTGGGTTTCGATTATGTGGTAGAGGCTGCCTTTGGAGCCGATCTAGTGGCTCAAAAGTATAAAGAGTTATTTAATAGTTTTCATGGTAAATACTATTTGTCAACAAAGTGTCCAGCCTTGGTCAATCACGTTGAACGTTATTATCCTGATTTAGTAGAAAATTTGGCACCTATCGTTAATCCGATTATTGCCATGGCAAAGGTCGTTCGCGAGAAATATGGTCAGGACGTTAAAATCGTTTCTTTATCGCCTTGCGTACCCAGTAAGGATGATGTGAAATTTTTCAATAAAAGCGATGGGGAAATTCAAGCTGTTCTTAGTTTTATTGAATTAAGAAAACTCTTTAAAGAAAATGGCGTAACAGAGAAGAAGGTTGAATTTTCGGAGTTTGATCCACCATTCGCTCGTATTGGCGGACTTTTCCCAATGAGCCATGGTTTATTTCAGGCTGCCGAGATTGATAACAGTATGCTTCGAGGTAATATTATCAGTACCGAGGGACGAAATAATTTTCTGCGTTCACTGGAAGAATTCCAACGCAGTAGTGACCTAAATCAACACCTCGATCTGTTTTACTGTGAAGGTTGTATAATGGGGGCAGGAACCTCAAAGGGAGGACGAAAATTTTCTCGTCGTTCGCAGGTTCTACAATATGTTCGTAAGCGACTAAACACTTTTGATGAGGAACAGTGGCAAAAAGAAATCGACACTTATAGTCATATTGATTTATCTCGAAAATTTGCGACTAAAGATCAAAGGTTGCCTGTGCCAACCGACAAAGAAGTTCAGGCTGTGCTTCATGATATGGGCAAGGGTAAGATAGAAGATCAGTTGGGATGTGGTTCTTGCGGGTATGAAAGTTGTAAGAAGTTTGCTGAAGCAAAAGTTCAGGGAATAGCCAAGTTTGAGCAATGTTCTTCGGTTACCATTAAGAATATGAATGCCTATATTAAGAAATTAGGAGAAACCAATGAGAAATTAAATCAGACAAAAGTTGCTCTCAAGGAATCGGAAGCACAAGCCAAAGAAGAACACCGTTTGGCTGTTGAAGCCAGTGAAACAATTTCGGCTATGCTTCAGAAATTACCAACAGGAGTTGTTATTGTGAACGAAGATCTTAAGATAATTGAGTCTAATAATAGCTTCGTTAATCTATTGGGAGAAGAAACCAAATTATTGAATGAGATTATTCCAGGCTTGGTTGATGCAGATTTAACCAAGGTAATTCCTTTCCATCGCTTGTTTTCAACTGTATTGATGAATGGGGAAGATATCCTGAAAAAGGATGTGCATTTTGGTAGTCGCTTGTTCAATGTATCCGTTTTTACAATTAAAAAGAATAAGGTTGTAGGTGGTATCATTCGTGACTTGTATGCTCCTGAAGTAAGAAAAGAGGAAGTTATTGGGCGAGCACGTGATGTAATTAAAGAAAACTTACAAACCGTTCAGCAAATTGCCTTCCTTTTGGGAGAATCGGCATCTAAAACTGAGAAAATATTGAACTCTATTATTAAATCGCACACGACTGAAGAATAGATTGTAACGATTTGATTTAGATAGTAATTGATTCGATAAATAATAAAATCACACCAATATTCAGAGCTTTCCTATGGAGGAGAAATTTCATTTAGATATAGATTGTCCACAATTGTTTCATCATGGCGACATGATTTGTGGAGATGTTTTTTTATCCCGACGAATTAAGGAGGAAAACCGTACAATTGTCATATTAAGCGATGGTATGGGAAGTGGTGTTAAGGCTAATGTTTTGGCAACATTGACGGCTTCTATGGCCATGAATTTTACCATAGAGCATAAAGATTTTAAAACCATTGCTGAGATTATCATGAACACACTCCCTGTTTGTAGTGTTCGTAAAGTTAGTTATTCTACCTTCACTATTGTGGATATTGAATACGATGGAACAACGCGTATTATGGAGTTCGATAATCCGGATTGTGTGATTATGCGAGGAACCACTTTCTTTGATCCAGGATGGGAAAATATTGAACTTGACAGCGAGGAGAATAAAGGAAAAATATTAAGAGCTTGTCAATTTACTGCACGAAAAGAGGACCGGATTTTATTTTGGTCTGATGGTATTATGCAATCGGGAATGGGATCTCAGGCCTATCCTTTTGGTTGGGGGCTAGAAAATGCTGTTGAATTTGTGACGCAGAATATAAAATCTTCGCCCTATATTTCATCAAATGCACTGGGTAAGAAAATTGTGAAACGTGCTTCGAGGAACGACCAAGATCAACCTAAGGATGATACAAGTGCTGGTGTGATTTATTTTAGAGAACCTCGAAAACTGTTGCTTTGTACAGGACCTCCTTTTGAGATGGATAAGGATTCTGAATTAGCTATGAGAATCTACCATTTTAAAGGGAAAAAAATTATCTGTGGAGGATCAACTGCCGAAATTGTATCTCGAGAGTTGGGTTTGAAATTTGCTCCGGGAATGACAATTACCGATCCTGAGTTGCCGCCAGTTGCCTTTATGGAAGGAATTAATTTAGTTACTGAAGGTATTTTAACCATAGGTAAGGTTGCGCGTATTTTAGAAGAGTACGATAATAACTATCAGTTGGGAGAGGGACCTGCCGATCAAATCGTCCACTATCTGTTGCAAAGCGACCAAATTTCGATCATAAATGGAACGCGCATCAATTTTGCACATCAGGATCCAAACCTACCCGTAGAATTAGAAATTCGACGTACAGTTGTGAAACGTGTCGTTCGCTTACTCGAAGAAAAGTTTCTTAAGGATGTGAGTCTAAGTTTTTTGTAAAGGTGAAAAGTGTAACGGTGAAAAAAATTAAAGGTCTAGAAGAACATTCCAATTACTGAAATTTAAGGGAATATTAAAAATTGGCAAAGCTGGAAAATTGTTTTTTTGAGCCATACCAATATTGGTAAAGCTTATAAAAATGATTTTTCACCCAATGTCAATATTGACAAAGATTGAAAAATTGGTTTTCGACTCGATGTACAAAGTACAACGTATGAAAAATGTTTTTTTTAACGAATGTACAAAGTATAAAGCCTGAAAAATGATATTTTAGAAATTAATAAATATTAATTCAGTTCGATAAGTGTGATCTCAGGGGGCATGCCAATTCTTCCAGGAAAACCGATATAACCAAAACCACGATTTACATACAGAAACTGTTTGCCTTTATTGTACAAACCACCCCAACGAGGGTATTTATATTGCACAGGACTCCATTTAATTCCAGCGCGCTCAATGCCGAATTGCATACCATGAGTATGACCTGCAAAAGTCAAATCGATATCTGTATCCAGTACTTTTTCATCCCAATGTGATGGGTCGTGACTCATCAGTAATTTAAACGGGAGTTCTTCATTATTTTTCATGGCTACATCCAAATCGCCATGTTGCGGAAAAGGTGGTTTTCCCCAATTTTCAACACCGATAAGCGCAATTTCGTCATCTTCAATTTTAAGTCGCTCTGTTTCATTCAGCAATAGTTTGAAACCAGCATCATGATGAAAATCTTTGATTCCTTTTAGATTCTCAGCCTTAGCTTCAGCTGATGGCCAATGAGAATAATCACCATAATCGTGGTTGCCCAGAATGGAATATTTTCCCATTGTAGCATTTATTTTACTTAGAACAGGAGCCCAGCCTTCAGTTTCTTCAGCAAAATTATTTACCAAGTCTCCTGTAAAAAGAATAACGTCAGGTTTTTGCTCATTTATTAGCTCGACAGCTTTTTCGATTTTTTCGTAGTTTTTATTAAAACTACCTAAGTGCATATCAGAAATTTGCACAATTCGAAGCCCTTTAAAAGCTTTCGGTAAATTTGGGAAGCTTAAACTTTCCTCCATAATGCGAAACTTAAATTTCCCTTTTGTCACTCCATATAGGATTGAGGCAAAGGGAATCGCCGCTAGCATTAAGCCCATTTGGTATAAAAATTCGGAACGCTCCATTTTTCTCTTCGATTTTGATTCAAACTTATTTTCCTTCTTCACATTTGCAAGTACTCTTATGAGCCAACTTGCAGCCTTCTTCACATCCTTAAGTAATACGAAAAGAATCAGAACAAACTTTGGTATATAAAATAGAGCAAATGCTCCTACCAAATAACTTGTATACACATATGTTTCTGCTCTTTGCACATATTCAATTCTAAAAAAGAAAAGAGCAAACGCAGCAAACATGAATAATGAAATCGACCAATAGAGTATTTTAAAAGTCTTTTTTAAGAATGAGTTTTGAATCTTATTTACAAGCGGTTTAATGCCTCTGTAGGTGTATAGGTCCACAACTAACATGAATATCAAAAGTGGAATAATTAAAAAGGCACTAGCTCTCATAGTCGAATGTATCTTTTAAAAATTATGGGTCAAAGATAAGTTTTTTTCCGACTTATTCGTTAGTACCCTTAGTTTTCAGTGATTTGTATCAATGTGGGTTTAAAAAATTGCGTTGAGGATTAAATGTACTTTGATTTAATAATATTTCTGAGGTGAATTGTTAGAATTTCTGAACGCAATCATAAGTTATTATCGTCCGTTACGAATTAGTAATATGTTTGTTGAGGTTGAATTCGAATATCTTCTTAACCGTAGGTTTTGTAAAGGATTGGTGATGTTTCGCATAGTGATATTGTAATTTTATCAAAAGTTTGGAGAATGGGCATCTAATGATTAAATTGGACGTCTATATAACCTAATCGTGACAAAGCTTTGGTGAAAATATGATATGTAAAGTCCTCGTTAAGAATAGAAAAAAGCGTTTTTGTTTTACTAGTTGTATCTTTTTTTTGCTGATATTATTATTCCCCTTCCAGCTAAAAAGTCAAAAAAATAAAGTGATTAAACAAAAACGTATCTGTTTAATTCATTCCTATAATAGTAACTTCCCAACATATACTCATGTTTCAAAAGCAATAAATGAATTTGTTGATACAACACATCATCGGATTGATGTGGAGTTTATGAATAGTAAGGAGTTTGCCAGTGATGATTATATGTCGCATTTTCACAAACTGTTTTGCTATAAGCTATCGAAAAGGAAAAGGTATGATTTATTTTTAGTCGCTGATGATTATGCGTTGGAATACGTATTAAAATATCAAAATCAGTTTTTTAAAGACACTCCCGTTGTGTTTTGGGGTATTAATAATATCGCTTTAGCAATTGAGCAAAATCAAAATCAATTTTGTACAGGGGTTGTAGAGGCAATATCTATGAAAGAAACAGTTGATTTAGCAAAAAAACTAAATCCAAAATTAGAGGAGATTATTGTTGTTAGTGATAATACGATAACTTGTAAGACTTGTTTAGACAATCTAGGTAATGTTCAAGACACGAGTTTCTCTGTGAATAGGGATATGCTTAATCTATCAAATTTGACTTACGTTGAGTTTGTAAATAACTTAAAGAAACTAGAAGGAGATAAAAAGGCTATTCTCTTGGTTTCGATGTTTCGTGATAAACTATCAGAATATAAACCGTTTTACAAAGGTTTAAATTTGTTAAAAACGAATACAGCTTTACCCATTTATCATTTATGGAAACATGGTTTCGATAATGGAATATTAGGAGGAAAGGTTATTCATCATTACCGACAGGCACAAGAAGCCTTGAAGATGGCCAATAGAATATTAGATGGCCAAAATATTTCCTCGATTCCTGTGTTAGAGGAGAGTCCAAATCAATATTTTATTGATTATAAAATGCTTGATCAGGCTAAATTAGTGCCAAGTGTTCTTCCGGCTGACTGGGTGATTATTAATCAGCCAGACTCTGGAATTCATTTAAGCAAACGATCGTTGTACTTATTTTTAACCATTAGTTCGTTAGTTTTTGCCTTACTGTTTTTTTTCATGTATTACGCTAAACGAGAAAATTCTCTTAAGAAGAAATTGATTAAGGCTCAAATGGATGCGAATAAAGTAGATGAGCTTAAGAATGCTTTTTTGAGTAACATTTCACATGAAATACGCACTCCAATGAACGGTATATTGGGTTTTTCAGAATTTTTGACTTTGCCTGGTGTTAGTGATGAGGATAGAGTTGAGTATATTGATATCATTTCGGAAAATTCAAATAAATTACTCAATGTTGTTGACGAGATTATTGATATAGCCAAAGTCCAATCGGGTCACTCCGAAATTAAAATGGAACTTATCAATATTGATACTTTGTTATTGGAAATAGAGTATGAATATAAAATACGCGCAGAGCGGAAGAATTTAAAGTTCATGCTTATGAATAGTAATGTTGTGAAGTCGGTTTATGCTGATAAGCAATATTTACTTAAGATATTAAAGAAGCTTGTGGATAATGCTATTAAATTTACCCATGACGGACGGATAGAAATCGGTTATTATAGAAAAGCAGATTTCATTGAGTTTTACGTTAAAGATACCGGTATTGGAATTTCAAATGACTTGATGCATATTATTTTTGATAATTTCAGACAGATTCAGGAGTCAGATATTCGTGAATATGGAGGTTTAGGACTAGGATTATCTATTACAAAAGCTTTTGTGAAATCGATGGGCGGAAAAATTTGGGTTGAATCAAAAGAAAATGAGGGATCCTGCTTCTTTTTCACTCTTCCCAATAAAGATGAACATTATGCGTCACTGATAAGTGCAGACATATATAGTCATAATTAATTGACGAGGAATAAGCCCCAATACAAACTCAATGTATTGGGGCTTTTAATTAGTTGCAAAGTTCTAAGAGATTTTTCCCGATAATTTCAGTGTTTAAATCTTTTCCAATTATAACCAGTTTACTTTCTGGAACCTCATGATCTTCCCAAGGACGACCAACGGTAGCTTGAATTTCCGTATGTACCGATTGTAATAAGATTCTGTTCTTCATTCCTGCAATGTTCAGAATGCCTTTCACACGATAAATTGTATCTGAGTTGAATTGTAAAAAAGCATCAAGCCATGAACCTAATTTCATCTGATTGAAAGGCAGTTCACTTTTAAAACAGTAATTTTCAATCTTATGATCATGCTGGTTATCATTGCGCTTATTTCCATTAAAAGAAAATAGAAATTGATAGATGTTCTTAGGATCATATGCGTAAACATCTAATAAATTCGCTTCAACTTTCGAATTAACAGATTGATGTATCGTAGCTGTAGGGTTAATCGTCTTAATTTTAGAATACAAATTGTTAATTGCGTTTTCGTTTGAGAGATCTGTTTTGTTTAGAATAAGTGTATCAGAAACAGCAATCTGTTTGTTTAGAACATCTTCATTCTTGAGATCTTGTTCAGCATTAGCCGCATCTACTAAACAGATGACGGAATCGAGATCGAATTTCTCTTTAATGCCAGGGTCAGAAATAAAAGAGGCAAGAATGTTACTAGGATCAGCAATGCCAGTGGTCTCAATCAATAAATGATTAAAAGAGTGATTGTTTTTGATTAAGCTCTCAAGAACCAAGAATAGCTCTGTGTTTAGATTGCAACATATACAGCCATTACTTAATTCAAATAAGTTTTCGTTTTTGATATTAGCGACTAATTCAGAATCGATATTCTCTTCACCAAATTCATTTTCGATGATAACGAATTTTTTATCATCATGTTTTTTAATTAGTTGATTTAAGAGACTCGTTTTACCAGCTCCTAAAAAGCCAGTAATGACTGTTACAGGTATTTTACTCATCTTTTTTTCTAGTTGTATATCTAATTAGGGCTTGTTCAGAGAACAAAGAAAAGCTGAATACCCCTCTGTCCTCTGGACATTTACTCACATTGTAAATTTAATTAATGTGTTCGTGATCCATCGGATTCCCCAATAAGTGGAGAAAGGAAAACAAGCTTTTGAATTAATATTCTAAGTTTTATCCATGAATCTTTCCCTTTTAGGGTATCGAAGCAAAGCGAAGATCGTGAACACCTTTAAGTTCAATTATTGTGAACAACGTGTCGACAGACGAAAGGGTGTATTTGCAATACAAAATCATAAAACTTGGACATTCTTTTATTCGATACTTTTGTGAACAAACCCTGCATATCTATATGACTATTCTACTTCTAAATTGGAAATATAAATTAAAACTTCTCCCAATGAACAATTTCATCTAAGCTATTTCTTTTCTTGTTTGGTTGTTTTTCCAAATCAGGATAACCAAGAGATAGAATTGCCACGGGCTCAATATGGTCTGGCAGATTAAAGAAATCGCGACACTTTTGAACATGAAAATTGCAAATCCAGCAAGTACCCAAGCCAAGTTCAGTAGCTTGAAGAGTCATATGGTCAGTCGTTATTGCGGCATCGATGTCAGCATGATCTTTTTCATCTTCAGCTCGTTTCCATGACTTTTTATGATCTGAGCAAATGACAATATAAACAGGTGCTTCCTTAAACCAGTCGCGATGGTATATCTCTGAAAACTTGGCATGATTTTCTTTCTCACGAATCACGATAAAATGCCAAGGCTGGAAGTTAACTGCAGATGGCGCGTATTGCCCCGCTTCAAGGATTTTTAATAATTTTTCATCTTCTACATCCTTGTCTAAATAGGCACGAACCGAGTAACGATTTTTAATAGTATCTAATAAGCTCATAATTGTATTTTTGATTTTGTGTAAAAATACAAATTTTTCAGGCCCATTAAAGTTTCTATTTATAACTTTGCAGCCTTAAATAATAATTTCTTTATGCTTAGGGAACTCAAACAAAATAAAATGTATGCCTATCTTATGTTGTTGGTCGTAGCGGCTACAGCAGGTCATCAGGCTTGGCGTACTCTGTTTAATAATTTGGCTGTTGATGAGGTTGGAATTAATGGTTTTCAATTAGGTGTTATTCAGTCGATAAGGGAAGTTCCAGGCTTTTTGGCTTTATTGGTTATTTATGTGCTGTTTTTTGTGCGGGAGCATCGCTTATCAGCTATATCTGTATTGCTAGTGGGTGTAGGTGTTGCTTTAACAGGATTCTTCCCATCCTTTTATGGCCTGATTTTTACAACATTAATCATGTCGGTTGGTTTCCATTATTTTGAAACAACCAATAAATCATTGACGCTACAGTACTTTAATTATGAGCAAGCACCTCACGTATTTGCCAAACAAAAAAGCTGGGCAGCTGTAGCAAATGTTGCTATGGGTGCTTTTATTTTGTTGCTAGCTGATTATTTATCTCTTCAGATGAACTTTATTGTAGCTGGTGTTATTATTGTATTGTTGGCAATCTGGGCTTTGTTTTGGAAACCTGAGGATAAAAATATTCCTACTCAGAATAAAGGCATGGTTTTGCGTAAGCGCTATTGGCTATTTTACGTTTTAAATTTTTTAAGTGGAGCTCGTCGACAAATATTTGTTGTGTTTGCTGTGTTTATGTTGGTACAAAAGTATCAATTTAGCATACAGAATGTGGCGATACTTTTCATCATCAATAATATTATAACCTATTTTATATCACCTTATATAGCAAAGGGAATTAACAAATACGGCGAGCGTAGAATGCTAAGTTTGGAGTACATTTTCTTAATATTTGTATTTCTAGGCTATGCGTTTATCGAGAATGGCTTGGTTGTCGCAATCTTGTACATTGTCGATCATATATTCTTTGGTTTTTCTATGGGAATTAACACCTATTTCCATAAAACGGGTGATAAAGAAGATATCGCTCCTTCAATGGCAGTTGGTTTTACAATTAACCATATTTCGGCCGTTGTAATCCCTGTTTGTGGAGGATTACTGTGGATGTGGCATTGGCAAATTCCTTTTATAGCAGGAGCATTGCTTTGTGTTATTTCACTTGCATTTGTTCAGAAAATTAAGATTAAAACGAAATAAGAATCGAAATATCATTTTAGTATGACAACAGAAAATATATACAAGAGCCTTGTTGAATTATATAATAAAGGCATTACGGAAAAGGATCCGAAAATTATAAGAGAATTCTTAAACGATAATACGCATATCGCCTTAAAAGACGATCCGAGATTCTACTTGGAAATCTTGCAGCATCGTGCCGCAGCATTTGCACTATTTGGCGAATTGAGCGAGGCAGGACAGGAGTACGCTAAAGGGTATTCTTCATGCTCAACTTCTGGAAAGTGGGTTTATGGTCTTAATTGGGCTTTGCAATATATGGCGGAGTTCTCAATTAATAGAGGTAAAGCCAAATTAAAGGAAGTGCTTTCAGAAGCTTTACCTGTATTGGAACAAGCTGAGAAAGATTTGGTATTTGATCAGTATCGTGAATTTTACCAGTTGACTCTGTCAAACGTAAAGGCTTTTATTTTAATGAGTCTTGGTGAAAAGGACAAAGCACTTGAAATTTACAAAGAAGCTAAATTTACTCCAGTACCAATTCCTGCTTATAACGATAAAGAAGCCTTACAGCTTTTGTTTGCTCATTATACAAAAGGCTTGGCTGTTGCCATAGAATACAAAGATGAGAAACTATTAAGAAATCTGCTTAAGGTGATTTCCTTAGATGATGCCATGCTGCATAACGAGCAAAGTTTTTTCAAATTATTCTATGAGACATTGGTAAGTACCTTCGATATGCGAGCTGAGTTTATTACTGAGTTTAATGCTATGTTTAAAATTAAGGATAGTCTTAAAACGGTAGCTCCAAGTTTCTCAAGATTCTTGATACTTATAGGAGAACAAGACTTCGATAAGCTTGATGTTTTCTTTAAAGACTTTAAGTAATCAATTGTTATGAAGAATTGTTTTTGTGGGAAATCACAGTCTTATAAGGATTGCTGTGGAGAATTACATTCAGGTAGGCGAGTTGCGAAAACAGCTGAAGAATTGATGCGAAGCCGTTATTCAGCCTTTGCTGTAGCCAATGTCGATTATATTTTAAGAACTTATGCGCCTGAAACTCGTCCTAATAGTGACCGAGCTGAAATAAAGCAATGGGCCGCATCGGTTATGTGGTTAGGTTTGCAAGTACTTTCAACTCAAAAAGGGAAGTCTGATGATAAGGAAGGACGTGTTAAATTCAAAGCTCTTTACAGCGAAGCAGGCAAGATTCATGAAATGATAGAGGATTCCTTTTTTCGATTTGAAAAAGGAGAGTGGTTTTATGTTGATGGACGATGATAAATGTAAAAGGTTAATGTAGAAAAGGATAAAGCTTAAAATTGATATTTATTCTTCTATTGGTTGAAAACATTGACTTATTAAAGTAAGATTAGCGGATACTTCATATCACAAACTCATAAAAAAAATTACCTTTGCATCGGCAAACCGTTCTATCGCTGTTTCGCAAGAAAGAGAGGAAAGTCCGGGCAAGGCAGAGTACCATGCTTCTTAACGGGAAGATAGGCGAAAGTTTATAGTAGTGGAACAGAAAATAACCGCCTTATTTCTTCGGAAATTCGGTAAGGGTGAAAAGGTGAGGTAAGAGCTCACCAGTGCTTATGGCAACATAGGTAGCTGTGTGCCTCATGGCTTGCAAGATCAAGTATACCGACAGCTGTAGACCTACTCGGTCGATGTCGGGGGGTAGGTTGCTCGAGACATATGGTGACATATGTTCTAGATAAATGATAGAAGTTCCTTTCGAGGAAAACAGGACCCGGCTTATAGGTTTGCCACCTTTTTAATTGACTTTGATTCCTATAGGAATCAAAATAAAATACGACCTAATAGGTTTTAGAAAACGATCTCAGAACTTGAGGTCGTTTTTTTTGTTAAAAGGAGTGGTTTTGAACATATGTTCGTTATATTTGTAGCATAAATGAAATGATAGTTTATGGCACGACCAAGAAATAATTCAAAAATTCAAATTCCACCTAGGATAAAAGGTTTTAACCCACAAGGATATTACGCTAAGCCTTCAAAGGCCATAATTCTTAATATTGAAGAGTATGAAGTCATCCGATTACTTGATTATGAGAATCTGTCTCAGCTTGAAGCATCAAAGATCATGGAAATATCTCGTCCGAGCTTGACAAGAATTTATGACAGAGCGCGTAAAAAAAATGCTCAAGCATTAATCGAAGCACGTCCAATTCGCATTGAAGGAGGTAAAATTGTTTACGATGAGCATTGGTATCATTGTAATAAATGCAAGTCGCATTTTAGCAATCCGGAAGAAGCTGAAATAACCAATTGTGCTTTGTGTTTAAGCACTGACATTATAAAGGTGGAGGAAGAAAAATGATAGCAGCTATTCCCGTAATGAGTAATAAGAAGGAAGCTACGATTTCTTCAAAATTTGCAAGAAGTCCTTACTTCGCAATAATTAATCGAGATGATAATAGCTATCGATTTATTGAGAATCCTTTTGCAGACGATGAAAAAGGGGTTGGTCCTAAAATTCTATCACTTTTGTGTGAGACAAATGGCGTTGGTTCATTAATTGCTTTTGAGCTAGGATTGAAATTACAACAGCATGCTAAAATAAAGGGTGTTCAATTTATTATTCTAAACGAAAACAACAGTAAGCTCTCAGATATTCTTAAAATGATGGAGCTTGAATAATATCAATTTATATAAATGAAATAAGTCAAAAGTCTAGCTTATAATGAGCAATAATTGGCTTATTGGCAAATTTTATAAAATTAGAAACAAATGAAAATAGCTATTCCAACTAAAGACAATCTCGTTGATTCGCATTTTGGACATTGCGAGTTTTTTTCGATTGCAGAAGTAACTTCTGATAATCAAATTTGTAAAATTGAATTAATGGAATCGCCACAGGGTTGTGGTTGCAAATCCAATGTAGCCAATCATCTTGCCGATATGGGTGTAAAGGTGATGCTGGCTGGAAACATGGGACAGGGAGCTGTCAATAAAATTACTCAGGCTGGCATTCAAGTTTATCGAGGCTGTTCTGGAGATGTTCGCGAACTTGTTGAGGCTTATCTAAAAGAGAAAGTTAAAGATTCAGGAACGACCTGTGCAGGTCATGGCGATTCTGACGGGCACGTTTGTCAGCATTAAAATTTAAGTGTAGTTTAGTAAAGAGGATGAAATATGATATGAGTTTCGTCCTCTTTTTTTATTGCCATAATTTGAGATTGATCCACAATTATCTTAATTTCTGAACAAGAGTTTCAGCTATTAAAAATATGAAGGCTAGGATAAGAAACAATTTCCAATAGGATTTTCCTTCCCTTTGTTCCTCCACAAAGCTTTTCATGTCAATGGTATCCAGATCGAATAAACTATAATTCAATTCGTGTTTTGCTAGCAGGTCATTTATCTCTCCCGAAGAATAGAAATTTAGATTTGATTCTTGACGTGGAAAATTGAAAGAAATACCAGATCGTATTTGTTTAGACTGGCTAATGAAATAATGACCCGCTTCTTTTATCTGCCCGTGCACATTTAAAAGCAAACCTTTATCGAAATGAGTCATTTGTTCAGGAATGAGATCAATACCCAGAGTTTTATTTTCAATATGAAAGACAGCTTTCTCACGATTCGATTTTAAGCCATTTGCAAGAATGTATTCACTTGAGTTAAGCTTATAATATAAAGGAGACTGTGCTTTATTATTTAGAGCAATATTGATTAGACTTGGTACAAAAAGCGGGTGTTTAATGGCATTCGTCCATTTAGGATCGAAATTAAAACTCGATATATAGAGTTTACCTTGACCAAATTGACTTTGAGAAAATAGATTCTCTCCAGCCTTAGTTTTCCATAGAGGAATATTAATTTGATCTTTTGGCTTACTCAATTTAAAGTGGCGATAGATTTGTGGTAAACGCGCATCTTCTTTTAGTTCCTCAAACACTTTGTTGTAAATATCAGCATTGAGTTCAATGCTCGCTACAGTTTTCGTTAAGCTGTCAAGCTGATTGAAAT